>VAPK010667958.1_pt1 | contig 34051 bp, 30 predicted proteins | sample 3395031 | NCBI WGS metagenome assembly VAPK01 (sample SAMN08290443, study PRJNA428436) | hydrothermal vent metagenome | isolation source: Deep-sea hydrothermal vent chimney 1 | place: Pacific Ocean: Juan De Fuca Ridge
AATTCAATACCAATTGAAACACCTTTAGCTGCACATAAGAAAGCATCTTTTTGACAGACAAATTTCCCATTAAAATTAGTAAGATCAATCGGAATTATTTTCCCCGGGTAAGGTGAAGCAAAAGATACTTTCTTTTTACCTTGACCATTATTTAAAAAAGCAGTCATAAATAAACTTTCACCAGTCAATAAGCGTTTTCCTGCTGAAAAAAGCTTTCCTAAAACACCTTCTGTTTGTCCTGAACCATCACCAAAAATAGTATCCATTTTAATACCATTGTCCATCATCATAAAGCTTCCTGCTTCAGCTACAACGCTTTCTTGAGGGTCTAGTTCAATTTCAACAAATTGCATTTCTTCTCCGTAAATTTTGTAATCTATTTCGTGTGCGGTCATATTGTTTTTGTTTATGTGTTCGTTAGTTGAAATTTTTATAAAAAATTATTTTTTAAAGTTACTTTTTAATTGTTTTAAAATTTCTTTTTCGGGAAAATATTTTAGCAATCGTGAGGTTAATTTATCTCCTTCTGAACAATTTTTATTTTGAAATTTACAGCTATAGCTGTATGCCAAAGCAAGTCTATAGTTGGATTCAAAATTTTCTGGAAATAAATCGATTGCCTGCTGATATCTATAGATAGCATTATTCCAGTTCCTTTTTTCAATCCATTTATCACCTTCATCGATTAAATATACGTATTCGTTTAAATTTTTGTTTAAAAAAATATCTTCAGCAGTAACTGTAGTTTGAATTTCTTGTTTTTGAGTGCTATTAGAAGTAACAAAGTTCGTTACTATAAAAGCTAGAGTTATCAAAATTAAAATAAACCAAATTAATCGTTCTTTTTTCCTTTTCTTATGAGCTTTTCTTTGAATTTTTTCTTTAAAAATTTTTAATTCTTCGTCAGAAATTTCAGGAAAATCAAATTCTTTAATTTTTTTTAGCCTTGAATTATCTAAATAACTCTCTTTTTTATCATAAAGTGCTTGCCTTTTTTGAGCTTTTCTTGCTTCTTCTCGTTTTAAACGATTTCTAAATGCATCGAAATGACCATACATAATTACATATTAATTATCCCTGTTTTCAAAATCTTCAGTCTCTTTTATCTTCAGTCTTCTAAAAATAAGATAAATTAGAATAATACCAATAGCAATCCAAAATAGTATAGAAAATAAAACTGCCAGCTCTTCCATAAGTTTAAAGTTTTACTGCGGTACCATAAGCTAAAATTTCTGATGCACCTTGCATTACCATTGAGGTAGTTAATCTCATATTAATAATGGCGTCTGCACCCAATCGTTTAGCATCATTTACCATACGTTGCATCGCTTGCTCTCTAGCTTGTGCTTGTAATTTTGTATATTCTTCTATTTCGCCACCTATAATGTTTTTTAACCCTGCAAAAATATCTCTACCAATACTTCTTGCTCTAACTGTACTCCCTCTTGCAATGCCTAAAATTTCTTTAATTTCTCTATTCGGAATTAAATCACTTGTTGAAATAATCATAGTTATGTTGTTTTTTGACCTGCCCGCCACAGGCTAGTTAATATACTTATAAGTGGCTAAAAGGACAATTTTGTTACATTTTTGTTGGATTAAATATACTTATTTTTTGAAATAATTTAATCGTTTGTAGTAATGAAAAGTATTTGTAACTAATTCTTTTTAAATCTGAAGTATCGTTTTATTTCTTTTTTGATAGTAGTGCTAGATTCTTTTTTAGCAGATATTGTTTTTCTTGATCATTATTTACATTTATTAATGCAAGCTCATTGTATTTTAAAGCTTCTTGAATATTATTTGTGGCATTATAATAATCTGTATAAGCTCCATAGTATAAATACTTTCGCTGTTCAAAATCTTGCGGTTTGAGTTTATCTAAATAAATTTCGGCATTTATAAAATCTTTTTTCTGAATACATACTACTGCCATAGTTAATAAATGATTAGGCATTGGTTGCAATTTATATAGGCACTGATACCAATAGAGTATTTTATCCCAATTTGTTTCTTCAAAATGCCTAGCTTGTAAATGTTCAGCTGCTATAGCAGCTTCATAATGATAACAAGAGTATGTAGCATCACTAATTGCTTTGTTCATCATAGTATTTCCAAATTCAATTAAAGGAAAATGCCATAAGCTTCTATCTTGATGTTTTAAATCTAAAACTTCATTATCAGAATTCATTTTGCTTTCTAAGCGAGCAGAATGAAAGCACATCAATGCAAATAAGGCATAGGTTTCATTTGTTCTGGTATATTCATTTTTTAGTAACATTTTACATAAACGCATGGCCTCACCACAAAGATCTTTTCTAATAAGTTCCTCTTTTTTGTTAGAGTGAAACCCTTCATTAAAAATAAGATATAAAACTTCTTGTACGCTTTCTAAGCGCTGAGGTAATTCTTTACCTTGTGGAATTTTAAATTCTAATTGAGATTGTTGAATAGATTTACGAGCACGGTAGATCCGCTTTTTTATAGTTTCTTCTTTGGTTAAAAGGGCAGAAGCTATTTCTCTAATACTAAAGCCTGAAACGGTTTTTAACGCAAATGAAATACGATCTCTAGGATCTAAAGCAGGGTGGCAGGCAGTAAATATCATACGTAATTGTGCATCGGCTATTTCATTATTTAAAAATAACTCATGAATAGCAATAGTGTCTGTGCCTAAACTTATGTTGGGTAAATGTTTTTTTTCAGTTTTAAGTTTCCTGAAAATATCTAAAACTCTATTTTTTGCAGCAGTGGTAAGCCATGCTTCAGGATTATTAGGAAGTTGATTCCTCCAAGAAATACTTGCTTTTATAAAGGTGTCTTGAATAGCATCTTCTATAACTTCTAAATGTGACAATCCAAAAATTCTAGTTAAAACAGAGACCATCTTTCCACTATGATGACGAAAAAGATGGTCTATGAGTTTTGTTTCCATTAACGATCAAATACCATTACTTCACGAATCTCTACGGTACCACCAAGATCATAATCAGGAAAATCTTGGGCAATTTCTTGTACAGCATCGAAATCTTTTACTTCAACAAGGTAATAACCACCAACAATTTCTTTTACTTCTGCAGAAGATAAATCGGTTACAGTACGGTTTTCACCAACTATTCTACGCATCTGAGGATGTAAAGCGTTTCCTCCACGTAGCACGCCTGATTCTTCCATTTTGTTTCCCCAGGCAAACCATTTTCCCATTCTGTTTTGAAGTTCTTCAGGCGAAAGACCTAAATCGGCATAATCTGCGCCAACAAAAATCATCATAAATTCTTTCATAATTTTAAGTTTTTAATTATTATATATTTTAAAGACGTTTGTGAAATAAAAAAAAGGACACTTTAGAAAAATAATTTTATTAAGTAATTGATTTATATTTTTTTGTTTAGACTATTTCTTAACTTTCAATCCCCAAGTATATTCAAATTTTGAAACAGAATCACCTTGTTCGTCAAAACCTTCAGCGACCATAGTAATGGTTTCACCTTCACCTGTTGCAATAGTTTTATCTATTGCTGCTTTTACGGCGTCACCATCTTTACAGATAAAGTTTATCCTTCCTACTGCTTTTTTAGTAAATGTACCTTGTTGATGTGTAACCAACATTGATATTTTTTTACCACTATCTTGTATTCCCTTCATTACTAAAATACCTGTTGCCAGTTCAGATGTCATACCTTGAGTTGCCCAATACAATGATTTAAATGGATTCTGATTTATCCATTTGTGTTTTACCGTTGCAACAGCTTCTTTAGCGTTAATTGATTTAGCTCTTACACCCGAAAAATAGGCTGAAGGAAGTTTAAATAATAAAAATTTATTCAAGTTTTTGACAGAAAATTTTGGCATGTAAAATATATTTTGCCACAAGTTAGTAAAAATTATTTATTATTTATGAATGTGTTCAATCTTTTGTTAAAGCCTGTCATTATTGATATAAATGTTATTTTAATATTTAAATTGAGCCTGCATTGAGCGCAGTCTAAATGTTAAATAAATGTTAAAGTATAGTACTGTGTATTGCATGGTATTAGTTTTTATCCATATATTTGCATTGTAAAGTACTATAAAGATAAAAACCATGTTAACTCAAAACGAAAAGAACACCTCATTTTTAATCCATTTATCGGCTTTTTTAAGCTTTGTTTTTCCTTTTGGAAGCATTTTTAGGTCCGCTAATTATGTGGTCAGTGAATAAAGAAAAAAGCACTTATCTAGATGATAATGGTAAAGAAGCGGTAAACTTTAACCTAAGTTATACATTGTATCTTTTTATATTAGGTATGATAGCTTTTCCGTTTGCGTTTGGTTCTTTTTTCAACCATGTAAGACATCTTGATGATCTTGATAACCTTAATTTCCATTTTGATTTTGATCATCTTTTTGGGTTTTTAAGTATAGCCTCTGTAATTTCTGTTATTACTATTATAAAATTTGCATTGGTAATTATAGCAGCAATAAAAGCAAGTAGGGGTGAAGTATATAAATACCCATTGACAATAAATTTTGTAAAATAAACAAACAACAAACAACAAACCAAAAACTAAACATTATGATAGCAATACTAACAACAATACTGATTTATATTGTGAATACAATTGTAGCAATAATTAGTTAATAAGAATAAACACATGAAACGAGCATGTCAAAATTTTTCATATCTATGGGAATGATTAATAGCGAACAGCATGTGACCATTGAAAATAAATAAGAATAAACACATGAAACGAGCATATTAAAATTTTTCACATCTATGAAAATGATTAATAGTGAACAGCATGTGACCGTTAAAAATAAATAAGAATAAACATATGAAAATAGAAAACACAAAAGCGCAGATGCGAAAAGGAGTGTTAGAGTTTTGTATACTCTCCATCTTACAACATGGAGATGCATATACAAATGAAATTCTTTCAAACCTTAAAGATGCAAAGTTACTTGTGGTTGAGGGTACGATTTATCCTTTATTAACACGGTTAAAAAATGCAGGACTACTCAGTTATCGCTGGGAAGAGTCCACATCAGGTCCACCTAGGAAATATTATGCATTAACCGAAACAGGAAAATTATTTTTAAAAGAATTAAATACAACTTGGACAGATCTTGTAAAATCTGTCAATGCAGTAACTAGCAAAAAACTAACAAAAAAATGAACAAAACAATAAATATAAATTTAGGAGGAATCTTTTTTCATATTGATGAAATTGCTTATCAAAAAATGAAAAGATATTTAGATGCTATCCGTCGTTCTTTAAGTGACGACCCAAAAGGAAGAGATGAAATAATTGCTGATATAGAATTGCGTATTGGTGAATTACTTTCAGAACGTATTAAAGATGCACGTCAAGTAGTAAACGAATCTGATATTGATGAAATCATTGCTGTTATGGGGCAGCCGGAAGATTATATGGTTGATGAAGAATTGTTTACAGATGATTCCGGTAAAAATTATAGCAGAAAATCTTCTCATAAGAAACTATATAGAGATGGTGAGGATAAATTTTTAGGAGGAGTATCCTCTGGTATAGCACATTATTTTGATGTAGATGTGATTTGGATCAGATTGGCTTGGTTAATTGCCGCTTTTGGTATTGGATTTGGGTTTATAGTATATCCTATTTTATGGATATTATTACCTGAAGCAAATACTACTACCGAAAAATTACAAATGGAAGGAGAGCCTGTGAACATTTCAAACATTGAAAAAAAAATAAGAGCAGAGTTTGAAGATGTTTCTGAAAGAGTAAAAGGAGCTGCTAGTGATGTAACAGATGCTGTAAAAGAAGGCTATGATAATGTTTCAGACTCATTAAAAAAAAAACAATTAAGAAGGAAAGAGAGTAAGGCTAGATCTGGATTACATGATTTTATTGATGTTATAGGTAAAATAATAGTAACCTTTTTTATGGTTATTGGTAAGTTCATTGGTGTACTCTTAATTATAGTAGCTGTGGCAACTCTAATAGGACTGATTATTAGTTTATTTACTGCAGGAGCAGTAGATTTTATGGGTGCCGATTATCTATTTGACGGAGATTTTCAAGTAATGAACATAACTGGTGCCCCTATTTGGATTATCTCATTATTGGTATTGATTTTAGTGGGAATTCCATTTTTAATGCTCTTCTTTTTAGGCTTATTTATCTTATCTAGCAAATCTAAAATACTAAGTAGAACAGCTAAGTTTGTATTATTGGGTATTTGGATCATTGCTTTATTAACAGCTATTTATATTGGTGTCCGACAAGGTGCAGAATTTGCATATGATGGATCATCTATAGAAAAAAATGATATTCTGGTTGTACCTAACGATACATTAATTGTCAAAATGGTTGACGATGAAACATTATCTAACTATACTAATTTCAGACATCATTCAAGTTTTAGAAAAGTATTAGATGCAAATGATAATGCAAAGTTTTATTCGAATGATTTAAAGATAAATATTCGATTATCTGATAGTACAGAAGCTTATGTAAAAGTTAAAAAAGAAGCAAATGGTAGAACACGATTGATTGCCCGAGAGAATGCTGATAAAATAGAATACGGTTTTGTAAAGTCTGGTAATACGGTTTCATTAAATGGTTACTTCTTAACTGATACTAAAACAGCATTTAAAAACCAAGAATTGGGAGTTACCCTTTACCTTCCTAAAGATCAGATTATTTACCTTGATGAATCTACCAGAACATTTTTAGGTTATGGAATAAAAACAGTTCAGGATATCTATAGAAATGATATGGGAAAACATTATTTTAAAATGACAGATAATGGTTTAGACTGTTTAGATTGTGATAGTTCAGATTTTTGGACTACAGATGATCAAGATGAAGATGGTGTTAACGTAAATATTGATGAAGGTAAATTAGAAGTTAACGTAAATGATGATGATGATAAAATTGATATAACTATTGATAAAGAAGGTCTTGATATAAAAATTAATGAGAATGGAGAAAAAGCAGAAATCAAATTAGATTCAAGTGGATTGAGAATTAAGTAAGCTAATAAAGATGAACCTAATCAACTAACAATTCGTCATAGTATTATGACATTTGAGCAACAAAAATTGATGAATATGCTCTTTTTTAATCAAATTTGAATGATAATTTAAAACAAAATAATAATGAAAACACTACTAAAAATTTCAGCAGTATTACTCCTATTAATAATGACAACTTCTTGCATTTTTGATGGAGTAAAAGGAAACCATAATGTTGTTACACAACAACGAAATATTTCATCAGATTTTGAAGCTATAGATGTGAGTCAAGGTATAGATGTATATATAACTATGGGTGACGACGTATCATTATCTTTAGAGGCAGATGAAAACTTACATGACATCATTTTAACCGAAGTTAAAGATGGGACATTGCATATCTATGCAGATAAAAATATTTGGAGTGCCAAAAGAAGGAAAGTGTATCTAACCGCACAATCAATTAATGAAATTAGTGCTTCAAGTGGAGCAGATGTAAGGTCAGAAAATACCATTAAAGCAGAAGATTTTAAAATAAGAGCAACTAGTGGTAGTGATGTTAGGCTTCAATTAAAAGTTGACAATCTAATATGTAGTACAACCAGTGGAGCAGATGCAAGGTTAAAAGGAAAAGCCAATAGTTTCACTGCAAAATCAACTAGTGGAAGTGCTATAAAAGCTAGAGATTTAGAAACTGAAACCTGTACTGCTAAAGTAACCAGTGGAGCAGATGTATATGTAAATGTCACAGGTACTTTAAATGCAAATGCAACAAGTGGCGGTGATATTAAATATGTAGGTAATCCTAAACAAGTTCAAGAAAACAGTTCTTCTTCTGGAAGTATTCGTAATAAACAGAATAGTTAATTTGGCTAAAACTAAGTTGTTTTTCCATTTTTTTGTTGAAAAGGCTGTCCATTAGTAAGTAGGGCAGCCTTTTTATGGATTTAATTAACTTTCTAATGCGGCCAAATAGCGTTCAGCATCTAGTGCCGCCATGCAACCTGTCCCAGCTGCTGTAACAGCTTGTCTATATTCTTTATCCTGAACATCACCTGCTGCAAATACACCAGGAATTTTAGTTTTAGTAGATTTACCTTGGGTAATTAAATAACCAGTCTCATCCATATCTAAAATACCATTAAATAATTCGGTATTTGGTTTATGACCAATAGCTATGAATACACCCGTAACTGCAATTTCATGTTTTTGATTGGTCTGATTGTTCACAACTCTAACACCTTCTACAACAGTATCGCCTAAAACTTCGTCTAATTCAGTATTAAATAATACTTCTAAGTTTTCAGTACTATTTACTCTATGTTGCATAGCTTTGGAAGCCCTCATTTCATCACGACGAACCAGCATAGTTACTTTTTTACATAATTTTGCTAAGAAAGTAGCTTCCTCTGCAGCAGTATCACCGGCACCAACAACAATAACATCTTGACCTCTATAAAAGAAACCGTCACAAGTAGCACATGCAGAAACACCACCACCTTTTAATCGTTCTTCGCTTTCTAATCCTAAATATTTAGCTGTTGCTCCGGTAGAAATAATAACAGTTTCAGCTTCAATTATTTTATTTCCATCTATGGTCACTTTATGAGTTCCGCCAACAGTATCATTAAATTCTACCTTGGTGGCAAGACCAAAACGGACTTCGGTATCAAAACGTTCAGCTTGTTTTTTAAAATCTTCCATCATTGCTGTACCATCTACACCATCAGGATAACCAGGGTAATTATCAACTTCAGTTGTAGTTGTCAATTGTCCACCAGGCTCCATACCTGTGTACATCACAGGTTTTAAATCAGCTCTGGCAGCATAGATTGCAGCGGCATATCCGGCAGGACCTGAACCAATAATCAAACATTTTATTCTTTCTATAGTATCTGACATATTTTTATCTTTTTTAATGGTGAACTTATTTTAGCTTTTTCTTTTACCTGCAAATATCACATTTTGCACCCTTATTTTGCCATTTTTTACAATCGTAGCCTAGCTATGCTACTAAAAACTCACTTCATAATGGCACAAAAGCCGATATTTTCGGTCTCAAACAAAAAGTTTAAATAAATTCAGTACAAATTTATAGTATTTTATATCTATATATTATAGTTATTTATAATTTTTTACAATAAACCTATAGTCTGGCTTTATACAATTTGAATAATAATTCCGTTAGTCGAAAAAAATAAAATTGTTTACAACTTTTAAAGAGAGGCATAATATTTGAAGTGAATAATTAGTTTAAAAATTGAATTAATAATTAAAATCTCTTTCATGAAAAAATTAGTCGTTACAATCGTTTTGTTAATAGGTTTTGTATTTGGTATTTCTGCACAAGATGTTTCGTCTCATGCCATAGGTATTAGAACAGGTGATAATGACGGATTTAATACTGAAATTTCATACCAACGTAAAATTAAAAGTAATAATAGATTTGAGTTAGATCTAGGATATAGAAATAATAAAAATTTTGATGCTTGGAAATTAACGGGTATTTATCAATGGGTTTTAAATATTGATGGCGGATTCAATTGGTATGCCGGTTTTGGGGCAGCAGTAGGAAATTGGGACAATAAAACTATTTTAAATAGAGACGATGGTTTTTTTGTAAATGCGGCAGGAAATATTGGTGTAGAATATAATTTTGAAATTCCATTATTGATATCGTTAGATTTTAGACCTGAAATAGGTGTTATTAATGATATTAGTGATGATGATTTAGATTTTGATATTGCTTTAGGAGTACGATATCAGTTTTAAAACACTAAATCAATTACCTTTGTGATAAATTGATATTATATACTATCCTAAATTTTAATATGTTAAAAAGAGTTTTAAAGAATACTTCTATAATTTTTCTTTTTTTGTTTGGGATAATTCATGCTCAAAATGATATTGATGATACGCAATTACCACAACCTGACCCGAAAACAATAAATTTTACTGCCTTTGGGGTAAGTCCTGAAAAAGCGAATGATACCCTATTAAAAAAAATAAAAAACGCAACTAACTTTGATGATAGAGGAGATGCCATCATTGAGTTGGCTAATTTTCATATAGAAAAAGGAAATACCGATTCTATAAATTTTTATGGCAATTATTTATTTAGTAAAAGCTTAAAAACTAAGAAAAATTATTTTTTAAGTGCTTCAGCTAATATCATTGCAATTGGTAAAAGAAAGGAAGGTTTAAATGACGAAGCTTTAAAATGGCATATCAAAGGTGTTGGCTATGCTGAAAAACTAACGGATAAACATTTATTATATACGCATAAGTTCGGAATTGGTATTATTCATTTTTTAAGAAAAGAATATTCTGAAGCGATTGATCTGTATAATGAATGTTTAAATAATACACTAAATATAAAGTTAGAACATGATATTTATAAACGTTTAGGTGATATACATTTAATACAAGGTAATTTAAAAGATGCTCAAAAAGAATATGTTAAGTCCCTAACTTTTTACAAGTTAAATGCCAATAGTAAAGAGCAACTCACAGCAGAAATTCAATTAGGTATTATTGATGAAGAACTAAAAAAATATGACACAGCTTTTGTCTATTATAATTCAGTAAAAGATGAAGCATTGGCTAAAGGTTTTTACGACTTGTATTTTAAAACCCAAAATAGAATAGGAAGATTGTATTTTATTTTAAAGCAATATGATAATGCTCATATAGCACTATCTACAGCCTATATCAATGCAGTTGAATGGAATAATTTTGAGTATCAAAAAACAATACTACAAAATACCAGAAGAGTTTATCTGGCACAAGAAGATTACAAAAATGCGTATAATGTGATGACGCAATATGAACAAATTTCTAATACAATTTTAAAACGACAAAATAAAAAGGAAATCAATGAATTAGAAGTTCAATACAATACACTTCAAAAAGAAAACCAAATACATCTTTTAGAAAAAGAACAGATCAAAAAAGAAAGCGAAATCAATCGCCAGAAAACATTAAAGATAAATTTTTTGATTGGCTTTTTAGTGATTTTGGTTCCTGTAGTTGCATTGTTATATATGTATTATCAAAAATTACAAGGGCAGAGTAAATTAAATAAAATTCAAGAAGAAGTCAATCAGCAAAAAGTAAGCGGTTTATTAAAAGATCAAGAATTAGAACTTATCAAAGCAGATATTGAAGGTCAGGATAAAGAACGGAAACGGATAGCACAAGAACTACATGACAGTATAGGTGGTAACTTGGCAGGAATAAAATTGCAGTTATCTAATACTGCTAAAGACAATGAAAATTATCAGTTAATTGCAAAACAAATAGATGATACTTATAATCAAGTAAGAGATTTATCGCATAATTTAACCCCAAAAAAATTTAATGAAAATGCGTTTACAAGTTTAGTGTCTCAGTATATTAAAAATATTAAAAAAGAGAATAAGACCGATATTACATTTAGTCCACATCCCGAAAAGGAAATTAATGCTATTGCAGAAAAATTAAAAGTAGAACTCTATAAAATAATACAAGAATTACTGACTAATGCATTTAAACATGCTAAAGCAACTCATATAGATATCCACCTTAATAAATTAGACAATACCTTAAAACTCCTTTTTGAAGATGATGGTATCGGATTTAATGTTCAAAATAGTAAAAACGGAATTGGGCTTAACAATATTAAAAATAGATTAGATGCTTTATCAGGTAAAATAAATATAGATTCATTACCAAACCGAGGCACCGTAATAGATATAGATATACCGATATGAAGTACAATATAATAATAGCAGACGATCACAAAATGTTTTTAGACGGAGTACTAAGTATTTTGTCAACTAAAGATGAGTATAACATAATATTGACTGCCAATTCCGGTAAAAATGTTATAAAGTATGTAAGTATAAATCCAACCAAAAAAATTGATCTGATCATTACAGATATCAGCATGCCAGAAGTTGACGGTATAACATTAAACAACTCAGTAAAACAAACCAATCCAAATATAAAAGTATTGGTAGTCAGCATGCATATTGATACTGCAATGATAGATACACTTATAAAAAATGATGTTGATGGTTATGTACCAAAAAATGCTGAAAAAGAAGAATTGTTAACTGCTATAAAAACTATTCTAAAAGGTGAAAAATACTTTTCTAATATTATAAAAGAAGCTTATATGAAGAGTGTTTTTAACAAAGAAAAAGAAACACTACAAGCACTCACTCAAAGAGAAAAAGATGTTTTAAAACTGATAGCCTTAGAACATACTACCCAAGAAATAGCTGATCAACTTTTTTTAAGTAAACACACTATAGAAAGTTATCGAAAGAATCTCATTTCAAAATTGAATGTACGTAATCTTGCAGGTCTTACTAAATATGCTATAAAATTAGGTTTGGTAGATTGACGATAGATTTACTCTTTTTATTTATTTAAAAAAACAACTAAAAGAGACTCTGCGTATTTTTAGTTTACCTCCCAGCATTCAGTATTCAGTATTCAGTCTCCCGTCATACGTCTTCCAATTTCATTATATTTTCCTTTTCCTTTTCCTTTTCCTTTTTCTTCTGTCTTCCGTCTTCAAACTTCAAACTCCCTGTTTTCAGGGATATTATTTTCACGGTTTCAGGCGTTTGATAATCTTCATTTATCCTTCACTTTTGTACTGTCAATAATTCATAACAAATAAAACATTGACGATAAACAGTATAATAATTATTAACTCCGCTTGTCGGCGAGACAGGCTTAAAAATTTATAGTATGATTTACGGAATTTCACTCATCTTATTAAGTATTATCGCAGTACCATCTTTAATACTTTCAAAAAAACCAAATGCTAAAGAACTATTAGAAAAAGTCGCACCCTATCAAGGTTGGATAGGAATTGTATTCTGTTTCTGGGGAGTCTGGGGTATCATCACAGCATTTTTAAATATGGGTTGGTTAACAGCAGCTCCAATATGGTGGAGTACTTTGCTAGCAGGTAGTATAGTAGAAGCTGGCTTAGGTTTTATGCTAGGTTACGGACTTATAAATAAAATGTTGTTGTCAGGCAATGAATCAGCTAAGGAAAAAGCTGAAAAAATTAGAGCAAAAATAGCACCAAAACAAGGTAAATTAGGTATGCTAGGGCTTATTGTAGGAGCATGGATGATTATTGCATCATTTATGTTTACAGTCGCCTAAATAACAATTAATTTAAACTAAACTATCATGAAGAAACGAATAACAATAATTGGAATCTGTGTATGTATAATTACACTAAATGCTTGTAAAAAAACCAAGAATCAAGGAGATGACTTATCATCAATTGAAAGCACTTCAATAGTGCAAAAAGATTGGAAAACACTTAATGAGTCAGAATATTCAATTCAATATCCAAAAAATTGGATTTTAGATCAATCGGGTAATGGTGGTACGGTATTTATGTTGACTTCTCCATCAGATTCTGATACCGATGAGGTTATGCAGAATGTGAATGTAGTTATAGAAAATTTACCTAATAATCTAGATTTAGATACATATGCTAAAGCTGCTATACGTCAAGTAAAAACAGTATATCCAACTATTTTAAAAAAGAAAAGAATGAAATCTGACAATGATGATTTTTATAAAGTACTATTTTCCGGTAAACAGAATGGAATGGACTTAAAACTCGAGCAGCATTACCGAATCAAAAATAAAAAAGCCTATATCATAACATTTACCAGTAGTGTATCTGATTTTGATAAAGACAAAGTTATTGGTGAAAAAATATTAAGTACATTCAAATTAGAATAAAATATTATGAAACGAGCATGTTAAATTTTTCACGCCCAAGGGAATGATTAATAGCGAACAGTCCCGATAGCTATCGGAATGACCAATAAAAATAATAAATATAAACACATGAAAAAACTAATTTTATCCATTGCTTTTATAGCAATAACAACAATGACTTTTGCTCAAGGCAACAAATCATACATTGAAGTAACTGGTGTCGCTGAGTTCGAAAAGTCAGTTGAAAAGTATATCGCAAAAGTTATAGTGTCAAAAGAACTTATTTATGATAGTCATACAGGTTCATCAACCGATACTTTAGCTACAACGATAAATACGTTAACAGAAAAGTATTTTAAAAAACTAACAACAACTAATTTTGATACTAAAAAATTGAAAGAAGATAAATTTGGATATCTTACAACCGGCTTTAGAAAAGAAGGCAAGCTGCTTGTTTTTGAAACTGCCTCTGAAAAAGAATATATGAAATTGTTATCTGTGAATCTTGATGGAACACAAATATATAATAGGTATGCAGTTTATAAATTAACTACAAATACAGCAACAGAATTAGCAAAAAAGGCAATAGAAAATGCTAAACAGAAAGCTCAAGTTGTAGCTAAAAGCACCAATAGAAAAATTGGAGAGATTATAACCATAAGTGATAATAATCAAAATAAAAGCAAGGAAGTATTGTACTATGATAATTTAGGTGATACAGGTTTATATCAGGTAATTGTAAGGTTTGAATTGTTATAAATATAATATCTTATAAAAGATATTGCTCTGAAAAATTAGTTAATATACCCTTCAAATAAATTCTAAATATTAGAATTGTTTGAAGGTTTTGTTGTTTACTAGAATTATGATAGATGTACGTACCTAGTACTAAAATCATTTAAAGACATGCTATAAGGCTGTCTATTGAGGGTGAATTATTATCGAACTTCAAAATCCCCAAAAATGGGGATTGAATAACTTACTCATTATAAATAACTTGCGATCATATGTTTTTCATTGTAGATGAATTACTCTAAACCAAGATAGCTATGATTGCCCTCGCGTTAAAATTATTAAGAGATGAATTGAGTGATTATATAGATCAGAATAAAAGATCTGGAGATACTATCACAAATGCGGGAATTATACTGGGTAATATAGCCTTAATGGATAGTGATGATACAGGCATTTTCAATGATAAGGTTATTCTCACCCTAGTCAATACAGAAGAAGAAAGCACCTTGAAAAATGGCAGCCATATAGTAAAGACCAGCAGGGGCATACAATACATGGAACCTGCTATACATTTAAATCTTTATATTTTAATATCTGCTACCCTTAAAGAAAATCCATCCTCTGATAATTACGAATTTGCCTTACATAGACTGTCACTTGTTTTACAATTCTTTCAGGCCAAAAAAAGTTTTACCGTCCAGAATTCTCCTTTTAGCCAGATATCCTCAGATCAATTAGGTAATAAAGATGATTGGATTACAAACGAACTGAGAGATGAACTTAAACTAAATGTGGAACTCTACACCTTAACCTTTGAGCAAATTAATCATTTATGGGGTTCACTAGGTGGCAAGCAAGTGCCTTTTGCCATGTATAAAATAAGACTGGTTAAAATTCAGGAAATGTCAGGTGAAGAAGCTCCAGTTATTGAAGAAATTAAGAACAATGCCCTGGTAACTAATGCTGAATGTGATGAGTGAACTCCTATTTAAACGCTTGTTTGAAGTCAATCTACTGCATGATTATTATTTAGTCTCAGCAGATGGAGGCTCCTTTTTTGAAAAGAGCAAAGTAGAAAAGGAAGCAGTACTTAAGAACAAGCTCAATCACGGGATGTACAGTGTAGCAGATTTTTTTGAAATAGAACCTTCAGAAACAAGCAAAAAAAGCTTGAGTGAATTTAAATTGATCTTTAGAAAAACAGCATTAGGATTTGTGATTGGAGTACAAGTGCAAGAAGAACTAAAGTTAGGAGCAACTCTCTATAAACCACGTTTTAAATTTCCTGATACGCTTAGTCTTACTTTTTCAATAAATCCAGTGGCAGCTCACTTTTTGAGCATGACCAATATCAGTATGAGGCCAACCTTACCGGCTATTTATTATTTTACAAATAAAGGTAAAACAGAATTTAATGAGACAGGACCAGGACCGAATTATAAAACCTTGCCCATTTCTGTAGTTGCGGAGAAACATCAGAATGGTATGCTCCATGAAATGGGGACTTTGCTAAAATTTGGAACGGGCTTAAGAGAAGCGTTAGAATTTACCAATAGTAATAATCTGAATTTTTGGGGGAAACTAAAAGACAAACGCTATGTTACCAATGCTGACAGAATCTTGCTACCGTCTATTTTCAACTATCCTATTAAAAAGGAACAAAATATAACCCAACTACAAGTTGTATTAGAAGACCTAGGTGCAAATGAGATAAAAACAATTACCAGGGACAGCGTTGAGCCACTCCTAAATGTTCTCTTGAATTTTGAAATGATCGATGAAACCATCGAAAACTCGGTAGGAATTCCTACAGGATTTTACAAACTAAAGATTAAGGAAAATGGAGGCCCGGAAATAATCTATTCGGTGTATCTAAACGAGGGCCTGTATAACAAAAGCCATCTCGGGATTATAGATATTCGTTTAGACGAATTTGACTCTCCATTTAGTCTCCTGGATGCAGAGGGATATCTCAAAACCAGGGTTGACAATACTGGAAAAAAAATACCACATCCAGTTTATGAGTTACGGTTCAAAAACAGGAGAACTTATTGGAGATATAACAAAGAAGCCAATTTTGAGGCTGCAGATGTTACGGTCACCATTGATGATTATGTTGTCTTTGAACCAGTAACTAAAAAAATTATTTCTATAAAGCCAAAAGGCCTAACCCGCACGCTTGTACCTTTTAAAAGTGGCACTAAGGAGAAAATGTTACCACACCCCAAAATACCTTCCTTAAAAGTTGAAGGGAAAAGGATGTTCTCTGAGATCTATATTAATAAATCTAACAAATTAGTACATAGTTGAAACTAATCTTAATACAAAAATGATATTATGAATTACAAAACACCTGGAGTTTATATTGAAGAAATCCCTAAGCTCCCACCGTCAATTGCACAAGTTGAAACTGCTATTCCTGCTTTTATAGGATATACAGAAAAATCCATTGATGATACAGGAGATGACCTAAAGAATGAGCCGAAAAGAATTAGCTCAATGCTTGAATATGAGCGCCTTTTTGGCTTTCCGTTTGAAGAAACTGGGCTTATAGTAACCATCGATGGTGATGCCAGAAATCCCGATACTGTTCTTACATCTATTCAAGACAGGTCAAAGTACAATATGCATTACGGTATGCAAATGTTTTTTGCCAACGGCGGGGGGCCATGCTGGATTGTTTCAGTTGGAAATTATGATACACTTCAAATAGATTTTGACGCTCTGATTGCCGGTCTAAATTCAACAGAAAAAGTAGATGAAATTACATTATACGTGTATCCTGATGCTCAAGGCCTCACAACTGAGGATAATTTTTATAACCTGTTCAAGGCTTCTATGGATATGTGTGTTGAGTTGAATGACCGATTTACGGTAATGGATATCTGGCAAAGCGATACTCAACCTAATCTACTAGCTAACATAGAAACAATGCGTTCAAAGATAGCAAGCGAGGAAGCGATTATAAAATATGGTGCTACTTATTTTCCAAACCTGAAAACTATTCTTAATTATTACTATGGTGATAAAGGCAAGGGAGAGGGTGATGATAAGGTAACTATTATTCATACCGGTGGAGATGATTCATTGAGTGGTACTTTAAAAGAATTAAATGGTAAGAACAATGTTTTATATTTTACTGCTCAAAATAAAATTAGAGACTTTGCTCTTGAAATGCCACCATCGCCTGGTATTGTTGGCTTATATGCAAATGTAGATTCATCTAGAGGTGTTTGGAAAGCGCCTGCTAATGTGAATATGGATTATGTTATTGAACCCGTAATTAAAATAACCGACAAAGAGCAACAGGGGTTAAATGTTGATGTTAATGCAGGGAAATCTGTTAATATTATCCGCTCCTTTGTTGGCAGAGGTTCGGCCATTGTCTGGGGAGCCAGAACGCTCGCAGGTAACAGCAATGAATGGAGGTACATTCCTGTACGTCGCTTTTTCAATATGGTAGAAGAATCGATTAAAAAAGCAACAATTCAATTTGTTTTTGAACCAAATGACCTGAATACATGGTCTAGAGTTAAATCGATGATCGATAATTTTTTAGTGCAACAATGGAAAGCAGGGGCCTTAATGGGATCTACTCCCGAACAGGCTTTTTATGTTAAGATTGGGCTCAATGAAACCATGGATGAAGTGGATATTTGGGAAGGACGTATGATCGTAGAGATTGGAATGGCGGTTGTGAGACCGGCAGAGTTCATCATTTTAAGGTTTAGCCATAAAATGTTATCAGAATAAATTTAATAAATAAAAAGAACCTTAAAAATTAAGATATGGCAAGTATGAATGGTAATGAAAATGGCAACCCGCGTACGCCTGATGAGGTGATATGTGAAGGATTAACAGCAATTTCAGATGAAAAGAAGGAAGCTGATAGTTCAAGGATTGCTTTTGAGACTTTAAAAAAGTCAAAAAAAACGATTAAAGGATACAAGATATGTTGTCTAAAAAGAGCTCATGAATCTTATGAACTGTATAACAGCATGATGACCTGTGTGGTTATTGAGAATTATAAAAAGACAGAGATCATAAAGACCAAAGTAGACGAACTGATTGTAAAGGATGGTGATATAGAAAAGCTGATTAAAGAATCTTCTAAACTTATTAACGAGCTGAATTTAAAGATGGGAGAGGCGAATAAGGCCGCATGTGACATGAAGAATTGTGTTGAAAATAAGTTTTTGACCAAGCTCAAAAAGTTATCAGATAAAAAGCGAACGGATGCAGATCAAGATTTTGAAGTTTTGTTTTATAAGATTATGGAGAAAAATAAAAAGGTGAATGATAAAGTAGTCAATGCCTTTGAATCAGCAGTGTCCATTGCAGGACTTCAAACCTTTGTCAATACTGAAAGTCTGAAGGAGAATACAGACCAGTTAACTGCGGCTATGAAAACCTTAAAAGATTGTATAGTAGCAAATATTGGATCAACAGAGGGAGAAGTAACTGCTATTAGAGGAGAACTTAATACCGTGGTAGAAGACCTGGCCCAACTAAAATGTGACGAAAAAATGGAAGCTGCTAAGGTAGCAGGATTAACCTTGGTTGAAGAATTCATTTGTGATACAGACTGCGATGATGAATGTCTTGATGTGTGTAAAGAGTTTAATGAATGTTTAGAAACTAAAGACGATGAAGATTGTGAACCTGAACATGAACCAAGAAGTCAAAAACAAGAAGATAAACAATAATTGTAAAAAAATAAATTATGGCAAAGTTTTTAAATAACAATGACTGTTGCACAAAAAAACCGGGCAATGGCGATTCAGAAGATAAAGATTGTTTAGAAAAATGGGAAGAACAATTAAAAGTAGTTTGTAACGAGTTTAGTATTAAGTCGGCAGTAACTCAAGAAAGTAAAGCTGCTTATGAAAATTCTCAAGCTTGGGAGGCTAAACTCGAAAATTGGAAAAAAATTATAGAAGAGTCTGATAAAAAGGCAAAGGAAATTATTAGAGTACTCGGTTTTTTTCTTGCACAAATAAAAACGGTTTGTAAAAATGCGGAATGTACCAACATGACATTAGAATTGCTCTTCTGTTTGGTCAAGTCAATTTATGATTGTTTTGTAACCTATAACGAGGACAACAAAGGGTTAAAAGAACAAATTGAAGATCTTAAAAAATTGCTCAAATGTCTTACTAATGTGCAGAATGATGTCAAAGCGGAGGTCTTAAAATGTATAGAAGCCTATGAGGAAAAAATTATTGTGGTTTGCGAAACGCAAGATGCAACCTTAAACAAGTTGTTAGAGACCTTAAAATGTGCACAATTGTTGTTCGCAGCTATTTGTACAAAGAATGGTATAAAGTACAAAATTGAAGTAATGGAGAAAGTGTTTAATGGAACCTTCGAATCCAGTGAGGAAAGTTCTGAAAAAGGAACTGAGTTAGTTGAGGGTCATTGTGATCCTGCAGATGAAAACTACCCATGCACAGACAAAGATATAGGTTGTGAAGGCTTATTCCCAATAGATCAAAACCCTTACACTACCAAGATTAGTGAAGACTATGCTGCTGCGGACGTTAGAACCAAGGAGTTAGAAGATCTATGGATATATAACAAAAAAGTAAGCGATCAGATTTTATCAAGAAAAAATAGTCTAAAAGAAGCCATCGATGCCACAAAGGCCGCGAAGAGTGGAAAATAAATGCAAATAAATATTCAAGATTTAAAACTTTAATAAAAATATCATGGCAGAACAAAAAATAGATTATCCGTTACCAAAGTTTCACTTTAAAGTGGCCTGGGGCGATAAGTTTCGAATAGGGTTTACCGAAGTAAGTGGATTGGATTTTGAAACTGAAGTTATAGAATATAGAGAAGGCGATAGTTTTACTTATAACAAAAAAAAACAGCCTGGACTTACTAAGTACAGTAATATAACCCTTAAGCGGGGTATTTTTCATGGGGATTTTGACTTTTATAATGAGTGGAAAAAAACCTTCTTTTTTCAAGAAGGAGATTCGACTGGGTCAAAATACAGACGAACAATTACTATTAGCTTAATGGATGAGAACCACAAACCTGTAATTGTCTGGAATTTAGAAAATGCTTGGCCAAGTAAGATACAGTCAACAGACCTAAAAGCAGACGCCAATGAGGTGGCCATAGAAACCATGGAAATTGTTCATGAAGGCCTAACCATGAAAGATAAATAACATATTTTATGGATAATTCTTATCAAATAGTTGGCTTCCATTTTAAGGTTTTTTTTTCTGGTTTTCCAATTGGGGAAGATATTAGTTTTCAATCGGTATCTGGTTTAGATGTGCAGATTGAGAAAGAGGTCCTAAAAGAAGGTGGCGAAAATCATTTTGAGCACCAGCTTCCAGGTAGAAGCACGTATTCAACTTTAACCTTAAAAAGAGGGATTATCAAGCCTAAGAATTCAACCTTGTCTAAATGGTGCCAACACGCCTTTCAAGACCAGATTATTGAACCTTTGAAAATTGTAAATGTAGAATTGCTAGATCCTGATCACGCTGTTTTGATGCAATGGGAGCTATCGCACGTATGGCCTATAAGTTGGAAGGTGGGAGAGTTGAATGCTGAGAGAGGAGAGGTACTTATAGAAACCTTAGAACTAAACTATAATTATTTTAAGGTTACGCCAACAGCTGAATTTAAACTATAAAACGATAATAATTAAAATATGCCTGTAGAAATAAGAGAATTGGTAATTAAAGCTACTGTTGGAAAAGATCAAACCAGCAAATCAGGATCAAATAATGCTGGCGGTTCTTTGGACGAACAATCAATTAATGAAATTGTTGAAAAGGTACTTAATATATTAAAAGAGAAATCAGAAAGATAATGAATGACAATGGAAAGCTAATTAAGGTTTCGATTGAATCTTTTGAAAAGGAGAGTCTTTCAGAGAGGTCCAAATCTAAATCGAAGCCAAATCCTATTTTTTTACCCGTAAACCCTGAAAGTTTTACTCAAAATTTCAAGGTAAAACTTAATATGCAGCAAGGTAAAGGTAATGTAGGAACTAATCCACGTTATGACAGTACCAGTCCGGAAGAGCTTAAACTAGACTTTGTATTTGATGGTACTAACACGATCCAGGGTTATAACTCCAAATTGGATAACAATCCCACCGCAGACGAAAGTGCAAAGAAACCTGGACTTGCCGTTAAGGATCAGTTGAAAATATTTATGAAAGCGGTCTATGATATGAATGGGAAGACCCACAGACCACATTTTTTAAAATTGAAATGGGGAGATGGTTTTAAATTTTCATGCATATTATCAAATTTAGACCTTAATTATACCTTATTTAAAACCAATGGTGACCCTCTTAGAATTAAGGTAAGCGCAACCTTCTTAAATTATATAGCCCAGAAAGAGCGGGTTCTTCGGGAGAATAAGAAATCTCCAGACCTGACTCATGTGAGACTTGTAAAGGCAGGTGATAGATTAGATATAATGACTTATGATATTTATAATGATCCAAAATATGTTACCCAGATAGCCCGAGCAAATGGCTTAAGTACATTTAGAAGTATAAAGCCAGGGGAAGAATTTTATTTTCCTCCCTTGAATAAAAGAGACAAGACAGATGAAAGTTAGAGAAATACCGGTTGAGCCAGCATATAATGTTGCTACCTATGATATTTTGATTGATGGGAAATTAGTTGACCCCGGATACCAGGTGCTTTCTATTTCTATAATAAAGGAAGTGAATAAAATTCCAGTAGCTAAAATAGTTTTAAAGGATGGTGATTCTGCGCAAGAGACTTTTAGAATTAGTGAAGAAGAAGAGTTTATACCAGGAAAGTCGATCAAAATAAAAGTTGGACGAGATAGTGAAAATAGCCAATTTTTTAAAGGAATCATAGTAAAACATGCCATCAAAGTAAAAGAAAGTGGTGAAACAGAATTGATTTTGGATTGCAGAGATGAGGCTGTAAAAATGACAATTGGGAGACATAATTATTACTATGAAGAACTCAAAGACAGCGATATTATGGAAGAGGTCATAGGGAGGTATAGTGGCCTATCTCATGACGTGGACCCAACAAATGGAACTCATTTTGAAATGGTACAGCATCATTGTTCAGACTGGGACTTTTTATTAATGAGGGCAGAAGTAAATGGGAAATTAGTCATAATAGATGATGGAAAAATAAATGTAAAAGCTCCGGAAACAAATGTCGATCCGGCATTAGCTGTATTATTTGGTTCAACACTTATTGATTTTGAGGCTGAAATGGATGCCAGAAATCAATGGGCATCTGTAGAGGCCAGATCCTGGGATTATGCAGGACAAAGTATTTTTGAACATGTTACAGATTCTGTTCCTATCAATGAGCCAGGAAATGTGAGTGGAGAAGATTTAGCAGGATTAATAAGTCCTGAAAAAATAGAATTGAGACATTCCGGACAGGCCATTGAAGAAGAACTACAGGAATGGACCAATGCCATTCTACAAAAAAGCAGGTTAGCAAAAATACAAGGACGTGCAAAATTCATAGGATTCGATAAAATAAAACCGGGAAATTTAATTGACCTGCAAGGAGTAGGTGATAGATTTAATGGTAAAGCTTTTGTTTCAGCAATACGTCAGGATATCTTTAATGGTACATGGTTTACTCATGCCCAGTTCGGTTTAAAACCTGAGTGTTTTTCAGAGGCTCATAAAGATATTGTTGATGTTTCAGCATCCGGTTTGGTACCTTCTATAAATGGTTTACAAATAGGAAAGGTTGTGCAATTGCAAGATGATCCTGATGGTGAAAACAGGATCTTGGTTCGCCTGCCAATAATAGATAATGCCGCAAGAGGTGTTTGGGCCAGAGTTTCAACCTTAGATGCAGGGTCGGGAGCCACGAATGGCGGTCGGGGATCATTTTTCTTGCCAGAAATAGAAGATGAGGTAATTGTTGGTTTCTTAAATGACGATCCGCGCGATGCTGTGGTTTTAGGGATGTTGAACAGCAGTGCTAAACCAGCCCCTATTGATGCTCAAGATGACAATCATGAAAAGGCTTTTGTGACCCGTTCAAAAATGAGAGTGCATTTTAATGATGATACTAAAACCATTACCATAGATACACCTGCCGGTAACAGTATTACGCTCGACGAGGATAGTGAATCAATAGCCATTGAAGATCAGAATGGTAACAAAACAAAACTTTCCCCTGACGGAATAGATATAGAAAGTCCTAAAGAAATAAATATTAAAGCAAGCGGAGATATTAATATAAAATCTGACAAAAACATAAACATAGAAGCGGGAATTTCCATGTCCGCAAAAGCAACAGCCAGTATGGAAGTAAAGGGAGCCACTGCTAAACTTTCGTCAGACGGAATAACAGAAATTAAAGGCTCAATGATCAATATAAATTAAATCAAAATAATATGCCACCAGGTTCAAGATTAGGAGACATGCATACATGTCCATTGGTTAATGGAACAGTCCCACACGTTGGAGGTCCGGTAACAGGCCCGTCAAAACCGACAGTATTAATCGGAGGGCAGCCAGCTGCCGTAATGGGTGATATATGTGTTTGTGTTGGCCCTCCGGATACCATTGTTAAAGGCTCCGGTACGGTTTTCATTGGAGGCAGTCCGGCAGCCAGAATGGGAGATACTACCGCGCATGGAGGAACCATAGTTCAAGGCTACCCAACAGTTATGATAGGAGGATAAATAAAATAAATATGAATAAAAACAAGGCTCATTTAGGAACAGGCTGGTCATTTCCACCAGCCTTCGATAAAGTTAGTAATACGGCAGTCATGGTAAGTGCTGAAAAAGATATTGAACAAAGTCTTGAAATTTTGCTTTCAACCAGTTTAGGTGAACGCGTGATGCAACCTGAATATGGATGTAACCTCAGGGATTACCAGTTTGAAAGCATGAACAATTCCTTTATTGGATTTATAAAAGACTTGGTTGAGAGGGCCATACTTTTTTACGAACCAAGAATTAAACTAGAACGGGTTGATATCACTGAGGCCGACTCTTTTGAATTGATAGAAGGCTTATTAAAGATTGAGGTTCAATACGAAATTCAAGGTACTAACAGCAGGTATAATTATGTATATGATTTTTATTTAAGAGAGTCAGATCAGGGGATTTAAAATAAGAATAATTTGATGAGCAAAACATCCAACATATCACATCCCTTAAAAAACCGCAATGGTTTAAGTCAGAGAACGCGAATAAATCAAGCTTTATTCGCTAAATCTGCCCCAATAGACGGTAATACTTTAGCAGATAGACTTTGTTTAATAAGTAATTATGCCAAACATATTAATTTTTATGAATTCGATAAAAATGAGAGAGAAGGAGAGTTTCAAAATATAGGCGATTGGTCTTCTTTTTTTAAAAATAGCTTACCCTTTCAATTATCCACTTTAAGTAAAACTAGTATTGATCAATTAGAAAATGAATTTATTTTATTAAATAATGAATTCAATAGCAATCACTCAAAGCAATCTCTTGAGCTGCTTTTTGAATTCGTTTACAATAAAATAATTGAACCTTCAACCCAACTATATTACACCCTTGATTTAGAGGAAAACAGTTTTGTTGATGATTTATTATCAATACTTAAATCTTCATTATTTGAACCTTTAAAATCATATATATGCCTATATAACTCAAGTGCAAACTTTTTATGCATTAGCAAGAGGAATTTTAGCGAATATATGGCCACACCATGGCAATTACCAGTTGAGGTGATATATGCCGTTGACCCATGCATCTCGAAAGTAAAAAAAGGTAAAAAAGAGGCATTTCTTAAAGCGGGTGAAGCTTTAACATCTCTATTTTATATTATGCTAAGTGGATTTGAAAGGATTGTGAAAGAGGCTCCCGATCATATAAAAGAAAGTTTAATACCTCTAAAGGAGTCTTTACAAGAAAAACATCAGCCCCATTTGGCCTTAATTTTTACTTTTCTTGAGTTATTCGAGCATTTAAAGTCAAATATTAATGAACTTGGTCAGGAACATTTAAAATTCTTTTATGAGCAGGTTTTAAAAATGGTACCAAAAAAAGCGGTGCCAGATAAAGCACATGTTGTTTTTGAGCTCGCAAAACATTTAGATGACTACCTACTTAAAAAAGACCTTTTATTAAAAGATGGAAAAGATAAAAATAAACAGGATATACAATTCGGATTAGATCATGAACTTATACTTGATAAGGCCAAAATTGTTGAATTAAAAACACTTAATCTTTCACCAAATCAGTATAACAAAGAATATTTAGATGGGATATTCATAGCTCCTGTTGCTAATTCCCTTGATGGCAAAGGCTTGGACTTTAAAAAAGGACAGCCAACCAATTGGCCAAGTTTAGGTTCAAAATATAGTAAGCAATTACTTGAAGATAAACCTGAACCAACATTACATCCTTATGCTAGAATAGGCTTTGTATTGGCTTCACCAGTGTTGTTATTACAAGAAGGAGAACGTAAAATTATCATTAATCTGGACTGCAATTTAGAGGTGGATGAGTTATCATTATGTCAACCAGACCTTGAAATATCTTTAGATTCTCCCAAGAAGAAGCATGATCATATTGCCTCAATGCTAAATAAAAAGAGAATACTACAGTTCTATACGATCAATGAACAACTCATAGATGATTGCCAAATATCAGAGGCTGCTAAGGATTTTTTATCAGATGAATTAGCAAAACAGTCTCCTTATATAATCTCTCATGAACAATTAAGAGAATTATTAAGAACTAAAGACATTATTAGTTGCGAAGAAATTTTCAGCAAAAGTGATAAATTAAGATTATTAAGATGTTTTTCAAGCTTAGAACTGATTTCAACTGTCGATTCTCAATTGTTCAAGATCTGGTTTAGTGGTGAAAAAAAATGGCTTGAACCCAAGTTTGAAAATATTACAATTAATGTTGGGGGTACTACAGATGGTTTAAAATTTGAAATCATCGTTGACCTAGAATCAGATTTTCCTGCCGTTGTTTTTTATGATGAAGAAGTTCTAAAAGAAAAAATTGACCTCAAGGAAATTTATCCTCTAGTAAAGATAGAATTGAATGATGATCATAAAGTTAATTGCGAATTTGATACTGATACCTCAGATTCATGCTGCTTGAAGAAGGAGAGAGATAATTTAAATGAAATTAATATTTCACCCTATCATTTTTTAAAAGGACTTACATTAACAGATACCAATATTGATGTAGAGGTTTGCGGGATTAAGAATTTAATTGTGCAAAATGATGAAAATTTACAAGACGTAAATAAACCTATTTTCCCTTTCGGTCCTCGACCAAAAGTGGGTGAAAATTGGTTTGTGGATGGAGGAGCCAATTTTTATATAGGCAGTAAAGAAATATTCTGTAAGAATTGGCAAAAATTTTGGATTAATACAACTTGGAAAGACAAACCTGCGGATTTACATGAACATTACAAATTTTATAAGGAGAAGGATTTTAGATTTGAAAATGGAGATCCGGCAATAACAGCTTTGAGTTTTCGATTTTTAACAAGTGTACTAAACGAAGGACGTTGGATTAAAGATGGCGAACATAAAAATGTAGCTCCGCCTCCTATAAAAACTTCTATAGATCCTGCTCCTATTGTTTACGAAACCAATTATAATCCTCAAGAATTACTACCACTTTTTGAAAGTATAAAAGAAGAACCCAATTTGTGTAGAACCATCACTGCCGAGGAAAAATCTACATACTGTCATAATCTTCAAGACAAATATTTTGAATTAAACGGATACGTCTATAAGCCAAAGTCTATGACTGTGGAGCCATTAGAGCCCTTAACGGTAAATTCTAGAAAAGGCTTTGTCAAACTCACTTTAGCAGGTACGAGTTTTCAACATGAAATATTTACCTATGTTTTGACACGTCAAATGATGGCGCTAGCCGATTTAGTTGACCCAAAAGCCGTAGCTGACGCCTTAGTAAAATTAGGTGAAACAAAAACGTCGGTTACCGCTGTTGAAACAATTGTTACAGATATTATTAATCTTATTAATAACGATATTAAAGTAACTATCGACTCTTTACGTGATAAAATAATTAATACCATTATTACTACAATCGAAAGTATTGGTACAGATATTGGCTTGGCCATTGCGAACATTCCGGGCAACCTTCCAGTAGCATCAGATCATTTAAATGATGCCGGGGCTGCTATTCTTATTTTACTAACAGATATTGGGATTTTGAACAGCTCTATAAATTCTGATACGATTCTTGGAAAAGTTAATAGAATTTTAACACATATCAATTTTATTAAAGACAAAATTGAGGCGGCAAATTCGGGCCTACAAGCTCTTTTGACCAGTATCACAACCAGTATTGATACCTTGCTCATTTTATTTGATACCACTACTGAAATGGGGCTTCCAAAAGAGCCCTATATCCCCTTAATAAAATCGTTGATCTTAGATTATCATGCAACAGCAAATAATGACGATATAGATATTGTTCATTTATATCCATATGAAAATACTTCTAAACATGAGTTAATTAAGGACAGTCCAAAGCTTTTTCCGTTTTTTGATAACGAAGGAACACTTTTTATAGGTATTGAAAATTTAACATCTGGTGGGGGGCTTTCCTTATTATTTCAATTGGCCCAAGCAACTGCAGATTCTGAACAAGACCGTGCAATAATTAAATGGCACTATTTAAGTAAGAACAGTTGGTTTGAATTAAGGCCTGGCTTTGAGCTGATTTCTGATGATACAGATGGCTTGACTGTTTCTGGAATTGTCACTATTGCAGTACCAGATGGTATTAACAAAGTAGGAAATACCATAATGCCTGATAATTTGTATTGGATTAAGATCACCGCTTTTGAAAATGTAAAAGCTGTTGCAGAAATAATTGGAGTACATACCCAAGCAGCCAAAACATCGGCTAGGTTGAATAAATCTCATGATAGAGAGAGATTGAATACGGCGTTAGAGGAAGGAAGCATAGCAAAATTAGTTGCGGGAGATTTTAGCGTAAAAAAAGTCGAACAGCCGTATCCTTCTTTTGGGGGAAGGCTTCCGGAAGTAGATGGGCATTTTTTTATAAGAGTTAGCGAACATCTAAAACATAAAGACAGGTCTCTGATGTCTACTGATTTTGAAAAAATTATTCTAGAAGGTTTCCCTGAAATTTATAAGGTAAAATGTATTAGTCATACCATGGGACTTTCTGCTAATTTGTACAGACGTGATTTAGAAGTAGCTCCTGGTTTTGTTGTGATATCTGTTATTCCAGACCTTACCAAATTGAAGTCCGGTAACATGCAGGAACCAAAGGTACCGGTTAGTCTGCTTGAAAAAATTGGTGATCATCTTAGAAAACGAACTTCACCATTTGCCCGCATCAAAATAATGAATCCCAGATTTGAGAAAATCAATATAAAGATTTCAGTTAGACTATATAGAGGTAAATCAAGTAATTTTTATCGAAAAAAATTAGAAAAAGACCTACAATTTTTCCTAGCCCCTTGGTTTTTAGGTGATTCAGAGAAACTGACATTTGGGCAGGTCATTTTATTTTCTGATATCGTTGGCTTTGTTGAACGACTCGATTATGTAGATTTTATTAAAGATATAATTCTAAACGGTGAATGTTGTCAAACAGGAAATACGATTAAACCTTTGACGGCTAGGTCTATTATAACTGGAGGTAATATTACCGTAAAAATTGACCCCGAAGCATGCCCTGAAGAAAAAAACAATCCAATAGAACTGATTGAAAATTAAATCAATTAATGTAAGAATGGCTGAATTTTCAGAAAATACAATCAAGGTTATTGAGCAAGCAGACCCTAATCTGCCTGAATACTTGGATTTTGAAATACTCAGAAAGAAGGGGATAAATCATATCGCCAAGTTATCAGGGAAAATATGGACAGATCACAATGTTCATGACCCTGGTATTACTATGTTAGAAGTATTGGTATATGCTTTGATGGATTTAGGGTACAAAACTAACCTTCCCTTTAAGGATCTTATAGCTCCAAAAGTTCCACTTACCAAGGATGATAATTTCCTCAGACCCTTAGAAATACTCACCATCAACCCTGTAACTATTATAGACTACAGAAAATTATTATTGGAACTAAAGGATGTACGGAATGCCTGGCTTGAGCCTGCAGTTCAAGAAGTACCCTTAACCATTAATACTAACACAAATATACTAAACTGCTCAAGCACCAGAGGAGCGATTAATAATATAAATATCAATGGGTTATATAAGATCTATATTGAAAAAGAGCCTGGAGTACTCAATGATGACTTGCTTAAAGAAAAGGTAAGAGAACTCTATTCTAATTATAGAAATCTCTGTGAAGATTTGACCGTTGTTGAAATTTTAAAACCCATAGATTTTGGGGTTTGTGCAGAAGTGGAATTGGAGGAGGGCCAAGACGGACGAAAAATTTATGTTGAGCTTATTGATAAAATCAAAGATTTTATTCAACCTGAAATTAAGTATTACACTTTAGAGGAGTTATTAAATAAAGGCAAAACCATTGATGAAATATTTGCTGGCCGTCCCTATCGGGATGAAAGTTTTGGCTTTGTTGATACTTCAGAGTTTGAAAAATTAGAAAGAAGAGAAGCTTTTCGCCTCTCAGATTTATATCATGTAATCTTGTCGATTCCAGGTGTAAGAAAAGTAAAGAACCTACATATTAAGGGAGGTACAGAGATCAATGATCCTTCTGAGGTTTGGATAGAAGGCAATAGGATAGGCTTGGGAGAAGTGCCCATTTTTTCCCTTGAAAAAACCTGCGTAGATCTTTATAGCCCTGAAGGCTACTTGAGTCTGGATAAAATTAAGATCCATAAAACATTTTCTTTTAAAAACAAGTTTCAGCTACCCCTTAGCAGTCTTAATACCGAGATTCCCTATGGTACGTATCCAACTGATCTAGATGATTATCAATCTATACAACATGATTTGCCCGTAGTATATGGTATTGGCGATGATGGTTTACCAGATAATGCCAGTCTCTCAAGAAAGACACAAGCCCTGCAGTTAAAAGGATATTTATTGCTTTATGATCAGTTGCTCGCTAATTACACCGCACAGCTGACTGAATTGCGGACCTTATTTTCTTTAAAATCTGAAAAAGAAAGAACGGAGGCTGAAAAACAGACCTATTTCTCTCAACTCCCGGAAACTGTACCAGGTCTGGAAGAGTTGTTAAAGTTTTATGAGAAAAATGACAAAAATGTGCTCAGCTCACAATTAGCCATACCCGTAAAAAATGATGCTACATTAAAGGCTGTATTAGATGAGCTTACTGTACGTCCAGTGAATAAGTTGGTAATCGGAAATGCTTGCAATAATCTTCCGGGAGATGTTGAACAGTTTATATTTACTTCTCATAACTTACGTAGTATTTATATTGAACAATTAACAGACAGTTTTTTTAATGAAAATTATACCGTAGAAATATTTCAGGATATTGCAGGTTACTTTTTTGTCTTATGTCCTGAGCAACCAGACAATCTTGTCTTGATAGGTTCTGCTCGTTTTAATAAGATTTCACAAGCATCTAATGAAGGTAAAAAAGCAGCTTTTTTAGCATCCATAAAAGAGAACTATGGCTTAAGTACCGATAAATCAGAAGATATTAGTCCAGACATGCATACTTTTGGACTCAATTATCATCCTATATCTTATATTTCTCTGATAAATGACCTTATTGAAAATAAGGATACCTATACCCAAAGAAGACAAGCCTTTTTAGATCATTTACTGGCTAGGTTTGGTGAAAAGTTCACCGATTATACAGTCTTGCAATATCAACATAAAATTGACCAGGAACAACTAGCCAAAGATACTATTATTGATCAATCAAATTATTTAAATGAGTTTGCAGAAATAAGCAGAAACCGAGGCAAGGCCTATAATTATTTGGAACCCTCATGGAACACGCCCAATGTTTCCGGTTTTGAAAAGCGGATTTCCTTGCTGGTGGGCTTACCTGATTACAACAGACGTAATCTCTGCAATTTTGAAGTTTTTGCCTGCAGAAAATTGAGCTTAAAGGATCATCAAGGTAATACGCTGTTTAGGAGTAACACGAATTTTGAAACTAAAAATGATCTTGTTAATACCGCAGGTAATTTTCTAATGCAATTAAAAGATGAGAAATATTATTCTCATTTGGAAAAGAACCTAAATGCATTTGATATCAAAAAAATTGGACGCTTATTTTCTCATAAGGCCACATCAGAAAATATAAAAGAAGCAAAATTTAATTACGAGCAAGAGCTCTATAATAGTAGAGGAGAACTAATTTCCAGTAGCCATAATGAAAAAATAGCTACCATGGCGACGGCAAAGAGGAAAGAAGAAGCTTTTGTCAAAAGTATAGTAAATCATAGATTGTTGCCCACAGTGCTAGAAAGTTGTTATGTAGATGCCAATGTTGTAGAGACCGAAATTGAAACTTTAAGAAGTTGGAAATGGCGAGCAAATAATCCTAAATCAAGTGTAAAAATAGAGAGCCCTGGCGTTTTTGAAGATGTTAATGAGGCCTGGACAAATTTGGTCAAAAAAGGGCCGATTAAACCATATATTTCCTGGCATAGGCTTGCTTATAAATGGAGATTTGCACTCAATGATGATATCAAACTAGACGGTAGTGCTTGCTACACTGATACAAACAAATCATTGGCATCCTGGAGACAGGCAAAAATGCTCGGGGTAGAAAGCAAAAATTATGAAGTTGAGAAAAAGAAAGAAAGCTATAGTATTAATCTAAAGAATAATAAAGGACTCACAATAGCTTCAACAAATGAATTTGAACTCAAAAAATATGCCTCGACCTTAATTCATGATTTCATTGAACTTTTCAAAAATAGAGATACCAAACCTGAATATATAGAGGAAAAGGAAAAATTTGGTTTTAAAATCCCGGGAAGTGGACATATGCCACGCCTTATTAGTTATTGTCTTTATAATAATGAAGAAATGGCCTTAAAGGCAATGGCAAATGTTTATGCCTTGGGGGCGGAGCGGAAAAACTATTTATTATCAGGAGATGAAGCGAATCCGGTTTATAATTTTATGCTAAGGAATGAAGAAAATCAATTTATTGCACTGGCTCCTGAACCTTTTGAGATAGTTTCAAATAGAAACAAAGAATTAACTAAAATAGTAAACTTTGTAAAAGGTAAGGAATCACCCATCTTAGTAAAAGAAGAACCTAAAAGATTTGTTTGGGAACTTAAAGACGGTAACAAAACGTTGATGCGTGCCAATAAAGAATATTTGTCTGAGATCAATGCGAAAAAAAATTGTGATAAACAAATTGCTACAGAAGCCACTAAGAAAACTATAAAAGTATTGAATGAGAATCTTTACGATTTTAAGATCAAAAAAGTACCAATTGCTTACGATTTTGTTTATGGAGATACAGATGTGACTGGTGCCTTTAACTCGATTTTTAAATGCAAGAATTCTTTTAATGAAAAAGACAAAGCCATAATAGCCTATGCTGCCTTTGTAAAGGAACTACCCGAACTTCAATTAAAAAGATCACGCAAGAAAGGCGAAAAACATGATTTTGCTTTATATAAAGCTAAGAGTACCGAGCCTATTGCCATTCAGTATAAAGATAAAAAGTATAAGGCCTCTTTTGAAAATGCTACTGCTCTTACAACATATATGAGTAGTGTATATAGAAGAGACCTAGAAGCAAATAGGAATTATATTGCCCGGGAAATGACCGAGAATAATGAAGGTTCATTTGCATGGAGTTTTTTAAAAAAGGATGCTCCAATTGCCATCAGTAATTTTGTAAAATCAAACGAGTGGGTTGGGATTTTAAAACCGAAAATATGCGGTTTAATTCCACCTGTAAACTTACATAATTGTCCCCCTAAAAAAAGGGTTGTTTGTCCAAATAAGGATCCAAAAAAATACCATTATCAAGTTTGTTTTCAGGACTATTCAGAAAATACTTTTGTATTGAATAGTTATGTGGGCTATAATACATCCAAAGAAGCAATCGATGCTATGGAGAAAGAATGGTTAGATCTTATACAGATTGCCAGGGACCCATTGGAATATAACGAGGGTCGCATTAGTATTGATGAGATCTATAAAGATCCGGAGTCTGAAGCTTGTGGTGAAAGCTCCATTATAGCTGTTATTCCTGAAGAGATTAGTTCTTTATTTAGTGGAGATACTGCGGCTCTAATAAAACATTATATACAATTGGCAGATCTATTTCCAGTCTATAAAGAGCTGGCCGAAGACGATCAAATATGCTATCGCTATAAAATGGTAGTACCTAAAGAAGGCTTATCATTAAGCGACGAAGAAATTGATGTTTTAAGTGACACTCAAAACCCACATCTAGGAGTTTTGATATGGAAAAGCGTCGAAAAGTATCAAAGTGTAGAAGATGCTATTAAAGCCTATCAATATTTTTATAGCTTGGCTGATATGTCAAATAATTGCAGGGGTTTTTGTGATAATGGTAAGAATTATATAGGACTAATTGAGGTCTTAGCAGAGAGTTTTTGTGAATTTAAAACTGTTGAAGAAGCCTGGGATGATGCCTTTCCTGAACTAAAAGATACTTGTAACGACTGTGTCCCT
>VAPK010268212.1_pt1 | contig 34007 bp, 30 predicted proteins | sample 3395031 | NCBI WGS metagenome assembly VAPK01 (sample SAMN08290443, study PRJNA428436) | hydrothermal vent metagenome | isolation source: Deep-sea hydrothermal vent chimney 1 | place: Pacific Ocean: Juan De Fuca Ridge
ACGGTTATATTCGCCTCGCCAACGGTGATTGCGTGAGTTGGTGTATCGGCCACTTATTAGAACAAGCCGAACCCGAAAGCTATCATCCAAACTTTAAAAAATGGCGATTAGAGCATCTGCCGATCATACCACAACAATGGCAATTGCAACCAAAAAGCAAGACCAAAAAACAACTCAATGTATTAAAAAAACTGATTAAGCAAGCTGACCAACTCATTCATGCCGGTGACCCAGATCGGGAAGGTCAATTACTGATTGACCTGGTTATCGATTATCTTGGCGTTTCTGGTAAAAAACGTGACACCATACAGCGTTGTCTGATCAATGATTTAAATCCAAGTGCTGTCAATCGCGCACTCACTCAACTACGAGACAACAAAACATTTGCCCCATTATCTACCTCAGCTCTAGCACGCGCACGCGCTGACTGGCTGTATGGCATCAACATGACACGTGCATATACGTTGCAAGGACAAAAAGTCGGTTACCAGGGCATATTATCGGTGGGTCGAGTACAAACACCAATATTGGGTTTGGTGGTACGACGCGATCAAGACATTGATAACTTCATTAGCCAGCCATTTTATGAAGTCATGGCTATATTGCAAACCCAATCCAATCAACAGTTCAAGGCTAAATGGCAACCCAGTGAAGCCTGCCAACCCTATATGGACGAAGAAGGTCGAGTACTAGCAAAAAAACTCGCTGAAAACGTCGTCAACCGAATTACCAATAAACCCGGAGAAGTAAAAAAAGTCGAAAAGAAAAATAAAACTCAGTCACCGCCACTGCCTTATAATCTATCCTCACTACAAATCGATGCCGCAAACCAGTTTTCCATGAGTGCCCAACAAGTGCTGGATCATTGTCAAAATCTATATGAACGACACAAACTTATCACCTATCCGCGATCTGACAACCGCTACCTACCTAAAGAACATTATCAGCAGTGTCAGCGTATCATTAACGCCATTGGCAACAACAGCAGTGAACTAAAAACGGCGGCAGAGCAAGCCAATAGCCAACTTAAAAGCAAGGCATGGAATGACAGTAAAGTAGAAGCACACCATGCTATTATTCCCACAGAAAAAAAACTCAGCAACACACTCAAACCATCCGAAAAGCAAATATACCAACTCATCGCTCGCCAATATTTATGCCAGTTTTACCCAAAATATGAATACAGTGATACGCGTATTGAAGTTTTGATTGAAGGGGGTTTATTTATCGCAACCGCACATCAACCGCTGAAGCTAGGCTGGAAAGAACTTTTTAGCCAACCACTGAAAACCAACCAAGTCGCTGGTGAAAATAGCCCGCCCAAGTTACCCACACTGCAACCCGGCGAAACACTCCACTGCCGACAAGGTGAATTACTGGACAAACAAACCCAGCCCCCCAAACACTTTACGGACGCCACTTTACTTGCTGCCATGACCGGCATCGCTCGCTTTGTCAAGGACACGACGATCCGAAAAATTTTAAAAGAAACCGATGGCTTAGGGACCGAGGCGACCCGCGCAGGTATTTTGGAGTTGTTGTTCAAACGAGGTTTTTTAATGCGCCAAGGTAAACAAATTCAAGCCACCCCAACCGGTCGCGGACTCATTCAGAGTTTACCAGAAACCGCCACCACACCCGACATGACGGCACAATGGGAATCGGTGTTAAATGCCATCAGCTCACGTCAAGCCAGCTATGCGGGCTTTATGGAACCTCTGACCCAGTCATTGCATGCATTAATAGAACAAAGCAAAATCCTGCTACCTCATGCCTTACGAGGAATCTCCACTAACACCACTAAATCGGCGGCTAAAAAACGACGACGCCAAACAAAAAAACCAAAAAAATCAGCGAAATAAAATGAGCCACTTCACAAAAAAAATATCCATCAGTGTTGTTAAGGAACCGGGGCTCACTTTAGCTCCCAAGACAAAACATGGTAAAATGATCCCATGAGGCAACACACTCAATTTGATTAGGAGTGGGCCTGACCCGTTTTCACCCGTCGCCGATTAATCATACCAGCTCATTTTTCTAATACTGGTGTCATTAGGCAATTTTTTTAAGGATTTAATCCATGTCACTGTGTCCCTGCAATTCAAAAAATCCGCTGGCTAATTGCTGCCATCCTTTTATTCGCGGTGATGCAAAACCCGATACTGCCGAGCAATTAATGCGCTCACGATATACCGCTTACACCTTAGCCAATGTCGATTACTTAGAATGTACCCATCATCCACAAACTCGCAACGATTTCAATAAAAAGAAAACCAAAAAAATGGCACCCAAGATTACCTGGCTTGATCTTAGTATTATTAAGACAACCGATGGTTTATTGGACGATGTGGAAGGCAGCGTCGAATTTAAAGCCCATTACAAGGTCGATAAAACCCGCTACACACTCCATGAAAAAAGCCAGTTTGTTAAAGAAAAAGAAGGCTGGTTCTATGTCAGTGGCACCACCCCACAAGCTCAGCGACAACAAAAAATTGGCCGTAACGACCCTTGTCATTGTGATAGTGGCAAAAAATATAAAAAATGCTGTGGAATCTAAGGAATGATCGATACCAATAGCTTTATCAATCTATCGTTATGAATGATTTTTATTCAATTATTTTTCATTGCCATTTCATACAACGATTTTTACAATACAACTTGATTTATTGATATCATGCACTTTACGATTAACTTGAACTAAAAAATTTTCTGGTAACAATTTATGGGGACACACAATGAAACACTTGATCATCAGAGCGCTTTGCATTCTACCATTGAGCTATGCCATTGCAGGCGATGAGACAACAATTAAAACCGAAAACGATAAAATCAGCTACAGTATCGGTTTTCAAATTGGTGGTGACTTCAAACGCCAAGGTGTTGAACTAAATCCCGATACGCTAATCCAAGGCATTCAAGACGCACTGCAAGGCAAGTCCACCCTGATGACCGAAGACAGCATGCGTCTCACACTAACCAACCTGAAAAAGAAAATCGTCGCTGAAGAGCAAAAACAGAAACAATTAGTCATCAAAGAATATCGCGAAGAAGGAAAATTGTTTCTCACTAAAAATGCAAATAAACAAGGCGTTGTTTCGCTTCCCAGTGGCTTGCAATACAAAGTGCTAAAAAAGGGTAAGGGTAAATCACCCACGCAAAATGATACGGTCACCGTGCATTATATTGGAACATTGATTGATGGTAATGAATTTGATAGTTCAAAACGAACTAATAAACCCGCGACATTTCCCGTGGGTGGCGTTATCGCAGGATGGACCGAAGCTTTACAACTTATGCAAGAAGGCGATCAATGGCAATTATTCATCCCTCCCGAATTAGCGTATGGTGAACACGGCCCGCTTGCCAACCGCACCCTCATATTTGATGTCGAATTGATATCTGTTGATACACTGTAATTTTAACAAAGCGAGCAAGACATAAGCTTGCAGCAGACTGTCAACTCAAGCACTAGCAGGATAACATGAACTATCACCTGAATATTTTGAAATTAACAAACCATGATATCCTCTCACTCACCAAAAAAAACCGAGCAAGCTTCTGCTGAACTCGAACTATTATTATATTGTGCAAAATATCAAACCCCTAAAACAATACAATACATTCGAGCGCTTTGCCAAACAGAAATAAATTGGCCTTGTGTGTTTGATATGGCATTCCGACATGGTTTACTGCCGATCCTTAATCAGAAACTACGAGAACACTGCCCAAGCTTGCTTGCCGATTCGTTATTGCATGATCTGCAACAGCTACACACCGCTAATACGCTTCGTAATGCATCGTTAACCGATGAGCTGATTAAAATAGTAAAACTTTTCCAACAGCATCATATTGTCGCGTTGTCTTTTAAAGGACCGGTACTCGCGGTTTCAGCCTATGGTGATGTCACACTTCGACAAATATCTGATCTCGATATTTTGGTTAAAGCGTCACACTATGTAAAGGCTAAAGCCTTGCTGGTCGAGCACGGACATCACATGTCACACGACAGCAAACAGGAAGCGAGAACACTACAAGCACAACTATGGCATGAGAAAAAAGGCATCAGCATCGATCTTCACTTTGGCATTCCACCCAATTATTTACGACTTGACACGAATCCGCTATTTACCTCAATTGGCACCGTTAATCTACATGGAACGCAAGTACCAACATTAACCCCCTCCGCGCACCTGGTGATACTCTGTATTAATATTTTTAAAGAAAATTGGCATTCATTAGGCAAGCTATGTGATGTGGCCAACCTAGCTAACGCGCACCCACAACTTGATTGGCAACAAGTTAATGAACTGGCGAGACAATTAAACGTCAAGCGAATAGTTCATCTCACACTGTTGCTCGTTAACGAATTTTTAAGCAAGGAGGCTACTCAAAAAATCTCATCGAATTTCAAACATTCATCCACGATTAACTGGATCGCTAAGCAACTCGCTCAGCAAATTTTTGCCGAACGAAATTTTCAACACACTCGTTATCTAACCGCAAATTTTCTTGCCAAACTCTTTATCTGTGGGTTACGACCGAATAGAATCCTGTTTTTTATCCGGCCCAATGAATTAGATCGAGATTATATTCCGCTGCCTAATTTTTTGGCATTTCTGTATTATTTTATCCGGCCCATTCGTTTGACTGGAAATCTGCTGTTTAACACTAAACGAATGAGTCATAATGCTAAAACCTAATTCACCAGTTGGCCAATCGCCTCAACGGCTGGTGCAAGCTCACCATACGATAGACGATAACACTGCAATGGCTTTACCCAAGCAACTAACGCCTTGATATCTTGTGGCTGCAATGGAAGTCGCAATAGACTTTCTGCTTCGATAATCGCTTGCAAACCCTCAGCCGCTGAAATCGCTTGCAAACGGGTAGACATATTTTTTTGGTATTGGGAAGCAATCAAATATTTAGCGGAGTAGGTACTGGCAAGAGAACTGATCGAGTTTGCCGGTGGGGCTAGATATTTCACCATTAGCCGATTACGACTAAATACCTCGCTTTGACTCAAGCTTGGATATAAATATTTTAAGGCTGACCAAGATCCAGACTTGATACACAGGCTCGCCGGTATCGCTACCAGCCCACCACGATCGCGCTCAACCGGTATCACATCATCATTAATATATTTAAAACCCGCCTGAATAAGTCCAGCCGTTAGCGTGCTTTTACCGCTACCACCCAGCGCCGGAAAAATAATGCCTGAGCCTTGCCACGCGACACCCGCCGCGTGTAAAATCGTTAACCAATTTTCCCGCCGACAAGCCAGTTCAATCATCTCACCAAACGCTAATACCGCCGCCTCTTTGGCTGAACTCGCCATTGCTCGCATTTCATCATCAATGATAATAAAGTGTTTATTCGTTTGGGCAATCAGATCCAAGGTATGATCAGTTTCCCCCATGCGTGAACAGATTAAATGCGTAAGCATAGGCCTTAACCAATCGGCTACCTCTTGTCTCGCAAAGCGCACGCGTACCGAAAAATACGAGAAACGAAAAGTGGTCTCGGTGACCGCCATCCAATTTTCGGGGATTGATTGTGAAGGGATAGATTTAGTCACTGGTTGTGCGTTGAGAGACGAATCAGACAGCTCTCGTGACCACTGCTTGATAACCGTGGTGACATCTCGCAAAGCTAATACAGGTGAAATAGCAAAACTCTGAGCTATTTCCTCAGCAATATGCTCAGCAGCCAATTCATTTTTGAGCGAGTCCCAGATATATTTTGCTAAAGGATTAAAAATTTGGACACGATCAGCCCCATCACGCAGCACAACCAAATGATCATCAAGTTCAAAGGCGTGAATCGCGCTGTAGTCAAGAGACGTTTGTGTCATTAGCCGGGCAGGTCTCATGTACCTGCAAAGAAGTCAGCTTGAAAAAGGGTTTTTCATCGCGTAACTCATCCGACATTAAATATCGTTCAGCATATCATTTCATTAGAACCCTGGCGGCAATGGCGGGCTGAAATGTGATGCCGCCGAAGCTTTTTTAGAGGCTAACAGGCTTAAGATGACAGGAGCGCTATAAGCATAAACACCTAATTTTTGCAAGGCTTTGCGGCGGCTAATATCAGTTTCTTTTTCGTTGTTTTGCTGATTTTGTTCCGATGTTTGATTCATTGTCATTTTCTCCATGACGATAAGTTAGCGCTAAATAGAATCATGCTTAACGGACTGGAACATAAATTTCTCACTCTGTCAATCTAAGAGGTTACCCTAGCGCCGTAAATTTTGCAATAAGGCCTCATTACAACAGACCAATTAATCATCAACGCCGCCGTCATACCGATTAAATAACCAGGCAAGCAAAAGCTTGCCTGGTTATTTTCACTCAAACGATAGGCAACGTTGATTCGCCTAGATAATAATGAGCATTATCTATTCAATTTCCTTAGCCGGCAAAGACATAATTCTTTGTCCCGTAGAATCCTCTAAGACTTTGCCCGGAGGGGTAGGACGCACATTAACTCGGCCCACCTGGATCGGAACGGCAAATGCACGCTGTTGATACCGCTTGTCAAAATTTATCCATTTTGCAACCACATTAAGATAAAACAACCCTTGCTTGCTTGCATTCACTGTTACCGTGCGACGATGCTTCTCATTTAACGCTTGCACCGCAAAATCAATAGGGCGTTTATCACTGATGAGCCGCAAACCCCGCCCGCCATGAACCTTAACCCTCAAACTACCTGGCAACGCTGACAAACTGGTAAATGTCAAAGCAATATCAATATCCTTACCCTTTTTAGGCGTGCCTTTGAGGGTATATTCCATGGTGATAGGTGCACCGGGCTTTCCCATCATCTGCGACGGATATCCAGTCTCGCTATTTTGCTTGGCTTCATTTGCATAGACCACAGGCAACAGTATTGCCATCGCCATGACAATAGTTAACTTTTTAAGATATTCTCTCACGATCTAATCCTCACTCCTATTGTGCCGTTACTTGGATATCATAACAGCTGATCGAATTCGTTAAATTATCCCACAACCTAAGGATATGGGTGCCTGGCTGAAGCGATGCATTCAGTGTCTCACTGTTTGCAGTTGCCGCTCCTGACCAGGCGATGAACGTACCCTGTTCATACAATATAAGATCCGGATCCGTATTCCAGAACCCGCTGGTTTTTGTTGCAGTCACCTGGTAACTGCCGGCGGCCGGTACATCAATCGTGAGATTGCGATAATTGGATAACTTGTTAGGCGAACCAAATTGATTAATCGTGCATAAATTAACAGCACTGCCACCCACGGATAATTCCGTGTGGATTGACAACACATTCGCCGTACCCCCGACATTATTCGTTTCAGTTGAACCCCATTCATTGATGGTATTACTAACAATACCCTGTGCAGTAACCAAATTATTAATTGCTGTCACGTCAGCTGGATTAGCCGCTTTCAAAGCGGTAATAAAGCTAAAAATACTCGTTACTGCAGTCGTCGTCTTTTGCTGACCAATCATGATTTGATGGATTGGCGCAAATCCCAAGGCAATGGTATCCACCCCATCATTCACATTATCAAACAAATCATAAAGTATTGACTGCACAGAGCCTTTGCTATACCAGCCTGGATTGGTCACCGAATTATTTTCAACATCAATTGAAAAACCGCTGTCATTACTTGCCCCGGATGAATCGCGATAAACAGGGTCATTGGTCACCATACCGGATAAAGCATTACCCCAGCCTTCACCAAAAGCGACGGTTAAATCCAGTCGATCACCACTACTATGACTGCCACCAATGGAATCAGAACGCGACAAATTATCTTCATAATAATGACCCCATTCATGAATCACCACGTGATCATCATATTCATCGGTATCGCCACCATCGTCACCCAAGATGTAAAGCTCGCCATTGCCATAATATGAGGTACCTATTTGACCAATCGTATTATCGCCCCACGCAGACACATTATTCACACTCCAGTTAATGGCTAATGGCGCAAACTGGGTCGTTGACACGGCAGTGAGTACTTTTTGGTAAGATTTGTAAACCGCATCCAACATAGCAAATGGCGCTGCCACTCGCGTCGCACTATAGGCTTGGGTGCCTACGTTAGCACAGTTACCCGTAAACCCAGAAGCCGCATTCAGATTTTTTGTGACAACACTTGTTCCACTATTGAATTGAGTGCCATCCATGGTATAAAGTGCTTTGCCATTGGTATTATCAACCACTGTAAAATCCCACGACGGCATACCGGTACGCCTCATCTGTGCTTTGACACGCACAAACATATTCGTATTTTCCGTGACAGCCAAAGAATAATCACCATTAACATCGGTACTCGCACTCGCTAGCACCGTGGTATTGTTCGCGGCATCAATCGCTTCAACGATCACACCACGTGCGGGCAACTGAGTAATATTACAATAATCCAATCCATTGGTGCTGGTATTACGTCCAACTTGATCGAAAGCAATATGACCAACCACATTGCCTTTTTTAGGAATCAAAAGCTTAGTGGTTTGGCTAATCGCCCCATCTAACACTTCGACCCAAAAACCATCATAGGCATTCAGCATGCCGATTTGGCCTGGCGTAGCATCATCATAAGCATCATAACTACTACCGTTGAACTTCCAGATGGTGTTGGTCAATATATTATTGGCAGCGGCTTGAGCAGGTGTATAAACATTAGTCCCTACCACAATACGCACATCGGCCCAGGGTACCGTATCAGGAAACGGATGACCTATCATATTTTTACGATTTAAACCCGCACTCGCCGGGGCGATTAGCGGAATTTCAAAACATCCATGAGATGACGGGCAAGCCGCACTATTAACCACCGGGGTAACAACACCATCCACATCCCACGGGATATTACTGCCAGAAATGCTCTTAAGCCAATAACCGACACCTTGAAAAATAGATGAATTCAGGTTTAACGCGATATAACTTTCATTGATTTCATCACGATCAAGTACCATCCAGTCCGTTCCATAAGCAGCAAATGGATCATCTGCAAAAACACCTTGCACGGTAGGCGTACTGGGGGCACAAGAGGCGCTCACCATCGCCCATTGATTGTTCACTGATGTCGCCCCTTGACCACATTGCGCTTCAGCATCAGCAAATGTAAGCCGTCCTTGATTCAGTGCTAGCGGTGCTATTACCAACCCAACCAGCAGAAAGCCGTTCACTATCATCTTCCTATGAAGCATCTATCTACACCTCTACATAATCATGGTCTATTAAATTCTGCTTGTTATTAAGCATTCGGAGACCTTGTCTTGCGCTATCAATCATCAAAATTTTAAATCTTTGGGGAATTCGTTGAGCGAATACTTTACTCTATTTTTGTAACGATTCGCCTGCATCGGTAAACGACTGCGTAACTGATGCAGTTTATTTTTGCTTTTGATCGGTTTTGATGCAAGCACCCATAAAAATGCCCGTTCTGTCTCACCATTCATGGAAAACGTATAAGATTTCTGCCGCTTACCATTACCCACATCAATGGCAATATCGGCATCAAGATCCACTAAATAACTTCGTGCTAAATACTTCGGATGGCTACTTTCCCAACGCAAAACCACTTCTCGCTGTGGATCATCGGTACGCACCACAAAGACCCATTCATCGTCTCGATTCAGTGCATGAAAGTCCGTACTAAATTCCTCAGTCTGCTCCCTGTCTGGATGAGTAAACACGGCGGTCAAGTAAGGTGCGATAGGGGGAGCTAGTGCAACAAGGTCATGGCGATCATAATCGAGTGAGCTTTGTGCTAATTGTCCAAGCAAATTGCTGCGCTTATGTAACTGCTCAGCGGGCGATTCGACAATTAAACGCACATACCAATCGTCACCCTTTAAGCCGGTACGATTCTCTGCGGCAACGGCAATCGTGCTTACCAAAATAGAACTTAGCACAAACCATCGGCTAAGTGATTTTAAATTAAACATATCAATCTCCTCTGTGGAGTATGAGAAAAACAATGGTCATTCTTAATTAAGATTTGGTACATTGCAAGTTAATTTATTCTGACAAAATATGCAGCGAATACCACATGCGCTCGTTACGAACACATCAATTAAACTACATTATTGATATGGAGAAAATGGACATAAAATAATCCCCCATCATCCCAAACTTCATCTACTGGAATGTTATGAAAAATGCCGTGGTACAAAACTGTAATTTTGCGATGGAAAATAAGCTCAGTTAAATATGGATAATGCGTTTAAGAAACGTGACCGCGAAAACATGCCGGAGCATGATTAAAAAAGTGCGAAAAATCGAAGAAAAATTCTGGAAGGAGAATGCACTGATGAGTCAAGAAATGTAAATAAAGTCGGTCAAAAAAGTTGAGTATTGAACAAATCAAGCATGGGATTGCTAACCGCCAGGTTGGTTGCCATCTTAGTCGTTGTTTGGTGCATACAATGCGCTCTACCTAACCCGAATTTCATTTAAGAATGGGTGGCTCTTTCAAGGTATAATTTTATACTATCGGGTGAGTGAAAAAAAATAAAGTCCAGATACGGGTCGCAAGACCCGTTTTTATTAGCGCCAACCGCCTTATTCAGGGGCATGAACCTTATAAATATAAATCTAACCGCTTAAAGACACGGTGGTCTTAACCTTAACCACGGACAATAAAAATACATATACTCGGAGAAAGTGACGACGGGCAAAAGCTTGATCATTGATAGAGGAGAGAAAAATCATTAGGCAATAATCCATTACCTAAATATTTTTCAGCGTGATATATGGCGCGCCCGGAGAGATTCGAACTCCCGACCGCCTGGTTCGTAGCCAGGTACTCTATCCAACTGAGCTACGGGCGCGTATTCATATAATAAAAACTGAATGGCGGAGAGAGAGGGATTCGAACCCTCGATGGAGCTTTTAACCCCATACTCCCTTAGCAGGGGAGCGCCTTCAGCCACTCGGCCATCTCTCCATTCTCAATGGGCGCTTATTCTCCCAAATTCGATGGCGCGTGTGAACCTTTTTTTATAATTAAAATTGAAGATCTTGTAAAAAAACACAAAATCGCTCTTATTTTGATCATTTCATATTTTTTATGCTCATTTGATATGACATTAAATGAGCACGACTACCTCAACAACCAATTCATACACGATAGCTATTCATCAAATTAGACGCGCTACACACTTGGCTATTTACTAAACATTGCCATAGTCAACAAAAAACAATGGGAATTCTCGAAAAATAAATGTTTGCAGAATCAAAAAAGAGGGCAGAATCAAAAGAACGCATTTGCAAATAATATGAGTATTAAACATTCCCTTGCACGTTCACCATCCAATTATTTTCTATTCTAGCAATGACGGTATTAACTTCAAGAAATGAAAACGCTGGGCTAACCCCTAACCTCATCACCCGCGCTATTATGGTTTATCAATCATTTTTCTTTTATTTTCTAAATTAACACGACAAAATCTCAACCAAACGCATCTTTTTTACTCGCATCATCGTGACCTTCACCTTCTTTATATTGTTTCTCTCTTTGGATTCTCTCATAGATTTCTTCTCGATGAACCGACACTTCCTTTGGAGCATTAACTCCGATACGCACTTGATTACCCTTAACTCCAAGCACCGTTACTGTCACATCGTCCCCGATAATAAGCGTCTCACCTACGCGTCTCGTTAATATTAGCATTACCGCTATCTCCTTCATTAGTTGGCCATTTTCTTGTGGCAATGACACTAAAAATCTTCTTAACCTCCATTATCCCTAGGTATTGGCGTCGGCTCCCCTCTAAAATAGGGTAATTATTTTTATCGCACTTTCATTTTTGCTCAATCATTACAAGAAAGGAAATAAACAATTCCTTATCTTCAAAGTCTCGAACAGAATTTGAGTACTCCGCGCTTATGTCACATGTCGGACGCAAATCGTACAGACTTTAGGGGCACAACATACAATGTCATCTACTTCACTTTAGGATGGATAACAGTGAATGCTCAATCAAACAAACTTAAGCAATAGAATCGTAAATCAATATATCACTTTCCTTACTAATCCTTAGATGCTTACCAGCACTAACTGATACATCAAAGTATATTTACAATTCATATGTTAGTATAAACGCTAACCTCCCTCCTCCTCTTAAACGAGAGTTCTCATGCAAGTAAGTAAAATATCTTTACTTTAAATTTAGAGAAACAGTCACTACTTGACTGACCGCAAAAATCGAAAACTATACAATTAAATAAGGATAATACCTAAAAATTGCAGTCAATTCAGCATACTTTCGTCGAGCAATCGTTTATAGGCTAACATCTAACCACAGAAATCACGAGACTCTTACCGACTAGGCGCATGACTCCCTAGTCTCACGAGTAAACACCCAGCCCAAGCCAATTGTAATTTTTCACATAAAAATCAATATATTATAAATATTAAATACACAGGCACTTGAAGACTCACTCGCACCGAGACGACCTAATACCAATAATTACTCTTCTTTCATACTCAGCATCTGGTTAAATTCAATGCAGCACACCCTACAATAGTAGTTCAATTTCTCATGGAGCGAGCCCATAACAAACCTAACCTACATAGGTTCGCGGTCCAATTGAAACGTATCATGCAAGGCTCTAACGCCTAGTTCGAGATATTTCTGATCAATAACGACAGATATTTTTATCTCAGATGTTGAAATCATGCGAATATTGATCCCTTCATTTGATAACGCCTCAAACATCGTAGCAGCAATCCCAGCATGGGACCGCATTCCGACACCAACGAGAGAAACCTTAACGATTTTTGTATCTCCGATGACCTCTCGTGCACCAAGCTCTTGGCAGATAGCCTGTAACATCTCCATCGCTCTATCATAATCATTGCGGTGCACGGTAAAAGTAAAATCCGTCAAGCCATCAGCACTAACATTTTGAATAATCATGTCAACTTCAATGTTCGCTTTACCAATCGGGCCAAGTATACGGCAGGCAACGCCTGGTTGATCAGGCACACCTAAAACGGTGACTTCTGCCTCATCCCGATTAAACGCAATTCCGGAGATTAGCGCCTGCTCCATGTTTTTATCCTCAGCAGTAATCAAGGTCCCAATACCATCATCGTTAAAAGAAGATAAAACGCGTAATGGGACATTGTATTTACTTGCAAATTCGACCGATCGTATTTGCAAAACTTTGGCACCCAAACTTGCCATTTCCAACATCTCTTCATAAGTCACTACACACAATCGACGCGCATCAGGCACCACACGCGGGTCGGTAGTATATACACCATCCACATCCGTGTATATTTGACATTCATCCGCTTTTAATGTTGCAGCTAATGCCACCGCTGTCGTGTCTGATCCACCGCGTCCCAACGTCGTTATATTTTTCCCACTATCAACACCTTGAAAGCCTGCAACGACCACCACTAAACCCGCCGCCAAGTCATCAGAAATGCGTGTTCCATCAATATTCTTAATTCTTGCCTTGGAATGTATATTATCAGTCAAGATGCCAGCCTGAGCACCGGTATACGATCTAGCAGGGCAATCACGTGCATCCAACGCCATGCAAAGCAATGCAATTGTCGCCTGCTCGCCTGTGGATAACAGCATATCTAACTCTCGCACGTTAGGAGGCTCCTGAAGTTGCTTAGCTAAAGCAAACAACCGATCGGTTTCGCCACTCATTGCGGAAACCACCACCACAAGATCATGCCCTTCTCCGCGCTTTGCTGCGATTTTATCAGCCACCTTAGCAATACGCTCGACTGTGCCAACGGATGTTCCACCGTATTTTTGTACAATTAACGACATAATTTTGTTTGAAAAATAAAAAAGCGGAAATTAAATATCAAACATGAAATAAAATTCTTTCATGTTTGATATTTAATTTAATTTATCACCAAGCCAAACAGCAACCGAATTAAGTGCATTATCTAAATTTTCCGGCTGAGTACCTCCAGCTTGCGCCATATCCGAACGACCTCCCCCTCGCCCACCCACTTGTTGCGCAACCATATTAACTAATTCGCCGGCTTTTACTTTTGCCATCGTATCCTTCGTCACACCCGCCGCCAACCGCACTTTTTCATCTTCTACTGATGCCAACAACACAACGGCGGTTCCTAATGTATTTTTTAATCGGTCCACCATTTCCCGCAACAACTTAGCATCAGCCCCCTCGACTTTGGCCGCAAGCACCTGAATGCCTTTAATCGTTATCGCATGAGATGTTAAATCATCACGAGTCGCACCGGCTAACCGGCTTTTCAGCTTATCTAAATCCTTTTCCAAGGTCTTGGTTTTTTGAATCCATTGCGTCAACTTGTCTTCCACTTGATCACGAGACGTTTTCAGCAGATGAGCCACTCGATTCAAGCGGGCTTCATTATCCCCGATCCATTGCAAAGCCACTTTTCCTGATACGGCCTCAATCCGGCGCACGCCGGCGGCGACACCACCTTCAGCAATCACTTTAAACAAACCAATATCGCCAGTACGGTCAACATGCGTGCCACCGCAAAGCTCTTGAGAAAACGCCCCCATACGTAGTACACGCACTTCGTTACCATATTTTTCTCCAAACAATGCGATGGCACCGGCTTTCATCGCATCATCCATCGACATGACTGCCGTTTCAACCGAGTAGTTCTCCAATATTTGCTCATTCACCAATTGCTCGATAGCATGTAGCTGCGACGGCAAAACCGGCTCAGGATGCGAAAAGTCAAAACGTAATCGCTCCGGCCCAACGAGAGAACCTTTTTGCGCCACATGATCCCCCAGGATACCACGCAAAGCGGCATGTAATAGATGGGTCGCCGAATGATTTCTTGCGGTACTTTGACGGCGATCCACCTTCACTTGTGCCAACAAGGTCATTCCGGGTTTCAGTTCACCGGACTCCAATACGCCGATATGCCCATACACATTGTTCCCTTGCTTTTGGGTATCCTGTACCAGGAAACGACAAGCATCGCCAACGAGCAACCCAATATCACCCACCTGACCACCACTTTCTGCATAAAATGAAGTACGAGTCAATACCACAAAACCCGTTTGCCCTGCCTGCAATTGCTCAACTTGTTTCCCCTCTTGGAACACAGCACTCACTTTTCCTGAATCTTCTAGTTGCTCATAGCCGGTAAATACGCTCGGCTCGTCGACGCGAACATCGGCGTAAGAGTCCAAATCAAAATGACTCGCGGCTTGTGCCCTTTGTCGCTGCTGTTCCATCGCCCGCTCAAAACCTAGCATGTCTAACTGTAAACCCCGGCTCAAAGCAATATCTGCGGTTAAGTCAACCGGAAAACCATAGGTGTCATATAGCTTAAAAACGGTTTCTCCTGCAATAATATTCGCTGTTAGATCATTGATAGTGTCGTCTAAAATTTTCATACCTTTTTCTAAGGTTTCAGCAAAACGCCGCTCTTCCAAGAGTAATACATTGGCAATTTGCGATTGTGCAAACCGCAAATCAGGATAGGCACCCCCCATTTGCTCGCACAACGCATCAACCAAGGTATAGAAAAAAGGGGCTTTCTGGCCAAGCTCATAACCATGCCGCACAGCCCGACGAATAATACGCCGTAAGACATAACCTCGCCCTTCATTGGAAGGCGTCACCCCGTCCAGAATCAAAAAAGCACACGAACGAATATGGTCAGCGATCACCTTCAAAGAGGCGTGCTGACGATCTGATACATCAACGGCTTGGGCCGTCGCAGCAATTAAATATTTAAACAGATCAATGTCATAATTACTATGCACCCCTTGCATTACCGCCGCAATACGCTCTAAACCCATGCCCGTATCCACTGAAGGTTTAGGCAGCGCCGTTAAAGAACCATCCTTGGCTCGGTTATACTGCATAAAAACCAAGTTCCAAATTTCCACATACCGATCACCATTTTCATCAGGTGTCCCCGGAGGCCCGCCTTCTACATCTGGCCCATGATCGTAAAATATTTCCGTGCACGGACCACATGGCCCAGTATCTCCCATTGACCAAAAATTGTCTTTCGCACCAATACGGGAAAATCGGGCAACATCAACGCCCACGTCCTTTAACCAGATATCCGCCGCCTCCTCATCCTCATCAAAAACAGTAATCCATAATTTTTCAGGCGGTATTGATAATGCCTCAGTTAAAAAAGACCAAGCGTATTGAATGGCCTCTTGCTTGAAATAATCTCCAAAACTAAAATTACCAAGCATTTCAAAAAAAGTATGGTGCCGCGCCGTATAACCTACATTTTCTAAATCGTTATGTTTACCACCCGCACGCACGCAACGCTGTGAACTCACCGCACGTGAATAGGGCGATGTTTCCCTCCCCAAAAACACATTTTTGAATTGCACCATGCCGGCATTCGTAAATAACAGCGTGGGATCATTGACCGGGACTAATGAACTACTGTTAACAATTTCGTGACCTTGATTGCAAAAAAACTCTAAAAATCGTGCTCGAACGTCTATCGTTTTCATTGGAAAATCAATTCTACTTGGTTATTTATCATCAACGTCATGAAATACTCTGACTTAAATCTAGCAATATCACTTATCGCATCATTAAGCTTGGCGGTAAATACGTTTAACATCATCTGCATTAAATCCGCGATACTGCAGAAACCGCCACTGCTTAGCATAAGCGAGACGATCCGCAGGCGCCTCTTGGCCATATTTTTTGTTTTTTACACGACGAGCCGCAGGCTATCCAGTCAATATCTAAAGTCGCAAATGCCGCCTGAACTCGCTCATCAAGCACTTCTTTTTGTTGTAATTCTAATCTAATCCGCTCAGGACCAAAGCCTTTTTCAGCTCGAAATCGAATATACGACTCAGCAAAGCGCTGCTCATCCAACTACCCTTCAGATTGCAATGAAATCAAGACGGCATTGATTGCACTTGGCGAAAAACCCTTGGCCTGCAATCGACCGAATAACTCTTGAACCCCATAATCCCTGTGAGACAAATACCGCAGCGCAATTTGAATAACTTCGTTTTGGCAATGACCTTGTTGTTTTATGTTTTTGCCTCGACCGTCTGCGCATCGACCTCTTCAGCCGCTTTTTCTTCTTTCGCTTGAGGCAATAACATACTCCTCAACTTTGTTTCTATTTCTTCCGAAATTTCGGGGTGCTCATGAAGAAAAACGCGTACATTTTCTTTACCCTGACCAATGCGATCTTTATTATAACTATACCAGGCACCTGCTTTATCGATTAGCCCCTCTTTTACACCAATATCAATAAGTTCGCCATGCAAAGATATCCCTTCCCCATACAATATGCCAAATTCAGCTTGCTTAAAAGGTGGCGCCACTTTGTTTTTTACGACTTTAACCCGTGTTTCGCTACCGGTGACTTCCTCACCTTTTTTAATGGCACCAATTCGGCGTATATCTAAACGAACGGATGAATAAAACTTTAGCGCATTGCCTCCTGTGGTCGTTTCTGGACTACCAAACATCACCCCAATTTTCATACGAATTTGATTGATAAAAACAACTAGCGTATTGGATCGCTTAATATTCGCGGTAAGTTTTCGCAAGGCTTGAGACATCAATCGCGCTTGTAAACCAACATGGACATCCCCCATGTCACCTTCTATTTCTGCTTTCGGTGTCAATGCAGCAACGGAATCAATCACCACGATATCCACGGCACCTGAGCGCAGTAGCATATCGGCAATTTCCAAGGCTTGCTCGCCCGTATCCGGTTGCGATACTAACAAATTGTCAATATCCACTCCCAGTTTTCCTGCATAAATAGGGTCTAAGGCATGCTCTGCATCAATGAATGCCGCCGTGCCACCCGTTTTTTGGCATTGGGCAATCGTCGATAGAGTCAATGTCGTTTTCCCTGAAGACTCCGGCCCATAAATCTCGACCACTCGCCCTTTCGGTAATCCACCAATGCCAAGCGCAATATCCAATCCCAACGAACCCGTTGAAATCGCTTCGATATCACGAATCGCATTTTGGTCACCCATACGCATGACAGAACCTTTACCAAATTGTTTTTCAATTTGCCCTAAAGCCGCATTTAGCGCCTGCTTTTTCTTTGCATCCATCTCATTCACACCATTAATATTTTCAATACGTTTTGTAAAATTAGAGTAGAAAAGCAGCTCACCCAAACGCCACCACTCAGTCTAGATACTATACAATTTGCCACCATAACTACCCAACAAAACCATATAACCAGCGCATTATCCATCATTAACCTCAATCATCAAAAGCATTTGGGATAATGCGGTGATAATAGATTGACAGCGGACGGCCATCCGATTGCCCTGCAATAATTTTCTATTGACTAATATCTCACCAGCTCGCCCTGCCCATGCAAAATATACCGTGCCCACCGGTTTTTCCAAAGATCCGCCCTCCGGTCCAGCGATACCGGTAATAGCCATGGTATAATCCACAGTGGTCAGTGCCAACAAACCCAGCGCCATTTCTTTAACCACCGACTCACTTACCGCACCAAATCGAACTAATGTCTCAGGCTTCACGCCAACTAAATCCATTTTGGATTGATTACTATAGGTGACAACGCCTCGATCAAACCAATGCGAGCTACCCGCGATGTCTGTGATGGATTTTGCTAACCAACCTCCGGTACAAGACTCAGCAACAGCCAGCGTTCGATGACACGCCGACAATTTTTCACCCAGCGCGATAGCAAGTTTTTCTATCTCTACGCTCTGTTTATCCATATAATCAACCGCTATCTCACTCATGCCTCTTAGTATAAAATTTTAAAACATAAAAACAGAACCTTGCCGTCTGATAAACAACTCTGAAACAATACCCTATAACATGGCAAACTACCATTAGAAAGAGAACCATTACCAAGATGATATTTAACTATTTTAAAGCGCTCCCCCAATACCTTTTACCACAGCATTTATTATCCAGAGGTATGCATTACATCACGCGCATTGAGAACACCGCATTTAAGAACGCGCTAATCAAAGCCATTATCCGCAAATATAAAGTGGACATGGGGACTGCCTTAGTCTCTGAACCCACGGCTTATACTAACTTTAACCAATTCTTCACCCGTGCCTTAAGCGCAAATGCCCGACCCATATCGATGAAAAAAAATACGGTCATTTCCCCGGTGGATGGCACCGTTAGCCAATCCGGCGATATCGTTGAGGGGCGTATTTTTCAAGCAAAAAACCGATTATTTTCCGTTGAAGAATTACTCGGCGGCTCACCAGAGCGCGCCGCCCCTTTTCACAGAGGCCAATTTAGCACGATTTATTTATCTCCAAAAGACTACCATCGCATTCATTGCCCACTCAACGCAGAACTGATTGAGGCAACCCACATCCCGGGCCAACTATTTAGCGTTAATCCTGCAACAACACATGTCATTCCTAAATTATTTGCCCGAAATGAACGCTTGGCGACCATATTCCAAACAGAAATCGGAAAAATGGCCATCATCATGGTTGGTGCAATTTTTGTTTCCAGTATTGAAACCACATGGGCTGGTGTTATTAACACCCCTCGGAAACAACAAATTCGTACATGGTTTTACGGCACGGAATCGGATAAAGAATATCAAGTGAATCGCGGAGGAGAAATTGGGCGGTTTAATATGGGATCAACCGTTATATTACTTTTCGAAGCAAATAAAATCGCCTGGAATTCAATCATGAAGCCAGGACTAGGTCTGAAGATGGGAGAGCCGGTTGCATCAATAACACACCCTTGACTCAAACTTTCCGAAAATGGCTAATTGTTTTTATATCGCGCAAGTAACTCGCTACAGTATACAACCTCGCGCTTGAAAATTGCGACGAGTATGGGCTTCTCCTTGGTCTTCCAAGCTAAGTACGCATACAGATCTCCCGACTGGAAAACCATATAATGGAGACAGACTATAATAACATAGCCGCCCAACATTCATTGATTAACACAATCTAAAAAACCTGATATATCCTAAAATCCATTGACAAGCCACGCTGCCAATATCTTCCTGCATAACTCGCCATTCACGACACAGTATGTCGTAAAATTTTACACTATTTTGACTCGACGGTAATGACCCGACAAGCAATCTGGCTAATGCGGATAGCACTTAAATTAGTCGTCAAACAAAAACGCTAAAACCAAGCTAATTCCACATATTACAGCCCGATAAAATCATCAAAATTGCTTTTCTTCCAGCCTCTATAGCGATGGCTCGCGCACGTATAGATCCATAGAAGAGCCAGGCGTATGACGAATGATTTCCTGCAAAGATCGAAACGCACCAGTATCAAAATCTTTAAACATTAAACCAACGCCGTCGTTGGAAATTCTCACAACTTTTGCGCATAATTTATATTTCGATACCTGACGCCCCTTACCTAAACTAAAAATCAAATCCACCTCTTCTTCTCGATCAGGCTGCTCATTAAAAACTTCGAGAAACACCCCACCCAATCCTACATCACGGGTCATACAGGATGCTAATTTGATACCGGAAGAAAAAACATCGACATGCAACTCCACTTTATGCCGTTGGCTCCAACGATGCTCAATGCTGTTATTTGCCGCTCCCATATCCTCCCCCTTCATTTAAGTTTAGCAAGACCATAACTCCCGTAATAACTGCCAGAGAAGGTACGCTCGCAAATCGTTCCGAATTAACCATTATTCCCTGCTGCGTGGTCACTCATAAAACTCCTTGATTCTGTGATGTAAAAACCACTTATGCTTACAAAAAGCGCTTCGGACCCAATTCATCACCTTAAATATTGAAGAAAGCAACAATTAGACCAATCAATCATAGTGCAAACTAAAACAATAACTTAAATTACAATTAAGTCAAGCAATGTACACACACCCGCCACAGCTTTTTGAAAATTGTAAAAATCACCGACACCACTAACAAATGGTGTGCAAATTACGACCTATATTTCCGCCTAAGCTAATAATGGGCAACAATGTAGCATGTATTCGAGTCATGTTCCAGAAGCCCGCTATTTCCTAACAAAATGAAGGCAATTCCAAAATATATACCTTTAAAGTTTGCAATGCCTACACTACGTAGCTAATTGGCCATTCTACAATAACCTGTCGTCCACCAACAATATTAAAATCCAAATCACTGAAAAATCTGAATACCACATGTTTTGCTTGCAAATAACACTATAAATACTCCAGCGGTACCCCTAAGACATCAGCCAGCCGATTCCCCCCCCCCATCACCATCAACAAACGATCTAACCCAAGCGCCACTCCGGCACAGAAAGGCAGTCCCTCAATCGCCTGCAAAAATTCTTCATCAAAAACAATAGCATTCTGGCTATTTTTTTTCCTGATGTGGCTTTCTGCGAGAAACCGCGTCAAATGTGCCTCTCGGCCACTAAGCTCCTGATACCCATTAGCAATCTCGACGCCATTGATATACAGCTCAAAACGCTCAGCAATCGCAATATTATCATCACGAATACAGGCTAACGCCGCTTGCGATGCCGGATAGTCATACACAAAAGTCGGCCGAGTTACGCCCAAGTGCGGGACAACCGCATGAGTCAACAACAAATCACGCCAAGCATCAAGAGGTGCACTATCCATCCCAACAATCTCACGAATTCCTTGTTGCTCAGCTTTGGCTTTTAAGGTGGACACATCAGCCTCGAAAACAGCAAGCGACAGATAACGCTCAAAGGCTTCCGCATAAGTGATTTTTTGAGCAGGCCGAGTATTTAATAACATCATGACTAACGCATCCACTTCGATCATTAATTCATGATAGCTATACCCGACCCGATACCATTCCAACATAGTAAACTCAGGATGATGGTAGCTGCCAACATCACCATTCCTGAAAGCTTTACATATTTGATAGATCGAACCTGACCCCGCCGCCACCAATCTTTTCATGGCAAATTCCGGCGAAGTTTGCAAATAAAGCCACCCACTTTGCCCATGCGAATGCTCTAATGCCGTCAAGAAGCTATCAATATGAGGATCGGTGTTCCCCCCCCGCCCCAAGACAGGCGTCTCCACTTCCAACACCTGCCGCTCGGCAAAAAAAGACCGTATATCAGCCAACGCTTTGGCCCGAATCGCTAAACTTGCTACATTTACCATGTGACATTAATTGAGCTTATACCATAGCAAATTTAAAATTAGCCATAAACAAAAAGAATTATTCATCTTTTGCTCTAGCGACATATTGTCCAATGCGAGTATCTACCTTGATAATTTCACCGGTTTCGATAAACAAAGGCACCCGCACCACCGCCCCAGTTTCCAGTGTGGCAGGTTTACCACCTCCACTTGCTGTGTCTCCCCGAACACCTGGGTCTGTTTCGGTAATTTGCAACACCACAAAATTGGCAGGTGCTACGGTTAGAGGCACCCCATCCCACAGGGTAATGGTCGCCATATCCTGCTCCTTTAGCCACAGCGAAGCATCACCAACGGCTTTTTTATCCGCGCCAACTTGTTCAAATGTTGAGCTATCCATAAAGTGCCAAAATTCGCCATCATTATACAAATACTGCATATCCGTATCGACCACATCCGCCGCCTCGACGCTCTCACCACTTTTAAATGTACGGTCAACGACTCGTCCGGTTTTCAGGTTTCTAATTTTCACTCGGCTGAACGCTTGACCTTTGCCAGGCTTGACAAATTCATTATCGATAATGGCGCATGGATCACCATCCAGCATGATTTTTAACCCGCTCTTAAATTCACTTGTACTATACGTTGCCATTACGACCTCATTACTTGGGCTGAGTTAAGCTCGAAACAAGCTCCCCCATTCGCATAAAAAAACAATCATATCAACAGAAAAACAAAACGTTACATCAGGCGTGTTAAGAAGTAAACTAACCCCACCAATTTTTCAACCGATGCCATCGGTTCAACATTGAAAGACACTCACTCAAAATTGATAAACATTTGATGATAAACACACAAACAACCCCATTCCGCTTAAAACCTAAATGGCAAATTGAGCTAGCAAACGGAATAAAAAATGTCGCCCAATTACTGCAAGTGCTGGAGTTACCCAGTCACCGTGTTAACATAAACCCACATAGCCCATTCCCGCTAAAAGTCCCTCACAGCTACATAAAAAAAATCAAAAAATCAGACCCCAATGATCCTTTACTCTTACAAATATTACCCACTCAACTTGAGTTAAACCCCAGCCCCGGATTTACCAATGACCCGGTTGGGGACAAACAATACGAGCAGGTTCCAGGACTCATCCACAAATATCATGGGCGCGTATTGTTAGTAACCACGAGTGTGTGCAGTCTCCATTGCCGTTATTGTTTTAGACAACATTTTCCATACAGCCAATCCAATCCATCGAAAGCCAATTGGCAGCAAGTACTCGCCTACATTGCAAGCACACCGAGCATTCATGAAGTGATTTTGAGTGGAGGCGACCCGCTCTCGTTAAGTGACAGCAAACTGGCTGAACTCACCCAAAAACTCAACGCGATCTCCCACTTAAAGTATCTTCGAATCCATACTCGATTCCCGGTTATACTGCCAGAACGAATTGATCTTCAACTACTGCAGTGGATAAAAAACACTCGACTCAAAGTAAGCATCGTCATTCACGCCAACCATCCGAATGAAATCAATGACGAGGTAAGGCACGCCACCTTAAAACTCAAGCAAGCGGCGGTCGAATTGTTCAACCAAACCGTGTTACTGAAAAAGATAAACGATGATACCCAAACCCTCATAACACTCAGTCATCGCTTATATGAATGCGGCATTTTACCCTATTATATTCATACGCTCGACAAAGTGGCTGGAGCCGCACATTTTGAAGTCGGCCTAGTTCGCTCAAAAGAAATTCTAAAGCAAGTGCGATCCGCCTTGCCTGGCTATTTAGTGCCGCAACTCGTAAAAGAAGAAATTGGTGTCGGCTATAAAACGCCGATTTTCTAACCATCAAACGGCTCGCGACGACCCAATGATTGATACTCTATTGCGAGACTCCAAGGCCAATCGACCAAAAATTAAACAGGCAAAACACCCAAAAACCAAGGCATCCTAAATACTAAACCATGAATATAAAGTTAAAACAATAATAGCCGACAAAGCATACTCAAAAGAAGGAATCAAAATTAACAAATTTTATCCCTTCGCAATATGTAATAGTATCGACTAACAACTGGCTACCTCAGTAAAATAGGCTAAAATTCAAAGTATATTGACGGAAAATCAGCCACAAGGTCTCGAATCTAAGTACCACCATGAGCCTGACAACACAACAGCCACTACAAACCTATTTGCGAAAGATGAATAAAATAATTTGTGGTCGCTTGACACCGAATGGTGACCATCAATAATCTATAATTAGTGAACTATATTTTGCATAGCCTCAGAGTGTGAATTTTCAGTGAAGAATGCGCGGCAAGAATTAAGGTACGTTTGGACTAGCGCTAGCAATAAACACAAACGATATTCCGCCTCGCGACACACAGCATTCACTAAGAAGTGATCGTTGAAAAAATAAGGAGTTGGCGTGTCTGACAATAAAAGCCTGCTAGGCTTATACGTTCCTCAACAAGTCAAAGATGAAACAGAGGCAGCCTATGCACGACCTCGTGACGCTGAAAAATGGATCGCTGAATTACCGGTTGCCCACGTGGGAGAAACAGCCCGCCTCGTATTTAAAGCGCTCGCAGATTTGAACCGAGTTAACATTTCCGCCAACCAACGCTATAAAATTCTTGAATTATTTCGCCACCCAGTGACGTATATTACCGAGGCTCTCAACAAGCATTTTATTGGGCAGTCGTTTCCATTATCCGAGAAAAATCAAAAAATTGCAGAACTTGCTCGCGAATTACAATGGGAAACCGCTATTGGCTACAAAATAATCATTGAATCCAATTTATCCGGATTTGACCAACGCATTGACAGCAAAATGTTGTTCAGTGCAATCCAACGTGCCATCGCCTACCTGGGATTAACCCTGCTAAAAGCCTTTCAAATCTATGCGGCGACCCCAAAGCATGTTTGGATCGAACTGCATCATTTATATTTATTTTCTGAACATAACGATTTTCACAATACCTCGATAAAAGTACCACAAGAAAATGCAACGCGGGTCACAACCATCAATGACACATATAAGCGCATTTTATTATTGAGCCTAGCCAACCCTTATCGGTTGCCGCAAACAGAAATAGGCAAAGTTTATAATGCATTAGACAAATGGACTCAACATTGTCAAATTTTGCCATTAACCGACCCAAACAATCCACCCGGTCTATTTTCAGTCAATCTAGATGTCGATGCGGCTCCAAGCTACTACGTACCCAATAAGAATCAATTGACAACCTACACACGTATTATCAATACCAGCGAATTAACCCCTCTGGTGCGAGACTACATCGTTGAACAAACACAGCAAGAGAATGAAACTCCAGCACCAACATCAATACCATTATCTCCCTTTAATCTTCAGCAACAGACGTTGCGCCGATTAATTTTGGCCTGGGGAGCCATCCCCAAACGAAATTTCTCTCGAGCAGACACAAATATTGATGTCGCGGTCGCACTTGGTATTAATGCCACTCATTTTTTTATCTATAAAGAAGAAATTGACAAGACACGCATCACCAATGAAAATGAACATGAGCATGAGCATGAGCATGAGATGCCTATTGGGATACACAAACCTGAAAGCGTAAATCTCTCAAAACATATACATGCAAAAGATATCGATTTCGAAGAAAAAGCCTATTTTTCAAGCCATCCTGCACATAGCGCACTTAGCACTCCAGAAGACGATGTCTGGGAACAAGCCCTAAACCCAAGTAAAAACCAGCTGGACTTGCCGGTATTTGGACCTCCAGGCTCACCATCGAGCGGATTATTTGGTCAATCCACTACCGAACTCTATACTAGCTACCCCTGCCTGCTGACCAATGAAAGCGTAGGTGGATGCCATCTAATATGGCATAATGGGCAGCTAACCAAAACGGTGGTTGGCTCACTCATTGGCGTGCAACGCCGCAACGAAACAGAGCAAACTCAATGGAATATTGGTGTGATTCGATGGATGAAAAATATCGGCAATGCCAATATGGAGTTAGGCATTGAAATCCTTGCACCAACGGGCCAAACTGTCGCCACAAAAAATATTACCAATAAAATGAAGACAAACGAATATATACGGAGCTTGTTACTCCCAGAACTTCGCACGGTTAACCAGCCACCCACCTTAATTACGATGCCTTTTTACCATGTGGGAGATAAGTTAAAATGCTTTTTACAAGGCAAAGAAATGAAAATCCGACTAACTAAGCTACTCGAAAGCACCAACACCTTTTGCCAATTTCAATTTGCCATTATCAAGCCTGTCGAACGCAAGTCACAAATCGACAAGATGGACCGAGTAAAAAATTTTGATTCACTGTGGTCCTCCCTTTAACGCTTTGATTTATTAATATGCCTTTTTATACGGATATTCCCACCCATTAATGAAAGCACCCGCTCACTTACAAACGTTAATCATCCATTGTTCCAAACCCGATGCCGAATCCGTGGTAAACACCCTTGGCAAGCGCGGAATCAACGTTAAACACGCGCTGGTCTCCCATACTTATGAGATCTTTGAAGCCTTATCTAAAAAACAATGGGACTGCATCGTTTATTTAGTATCATCCCAAGTGCCGCCCTTGCCTGCGATCGTGAGCCTTTTGAAAAAAACACAAAATGACACACCGATCATTGTCATAAATCAAACGTATTCCAGGGAAACCGCGCTCAGGCAAATTGCAGACGGAGCATGGGAAACTCTCTCTCAGAGCGAGCCAGAAGAATTATTTCGAGTTGTTACCCGAACATTAACATTCAATCACTTGCTCGCCGAATCCTCACGACTTAATAAGAATCAAATTGAATCCGACAATCGATTTACTACGCTTTTACAATCCATCATTGAAGCCACTGCCTACGTTCATGAAGGAGCAATTATCACCTGCAATAATCAGTTTGCATTGGCATTTGGTTACGACAACCAACAACAACTAGAATCAATCCCACTATTAGACTGTATTGGCAACAGCGATCATCCATTATTGAAGCGCTTGTTACAACAAACTTCTCGCTCAGAATCCATTGACACAGAAAAATATACGGTAATTGGTCGCCGAATCGATAACACAGAATTCCCACTCAGCTTGCAACTTGCCCCAACTTACTTCCACCACGAACGCTGCATTCAACTCATAGTATATCCAGCAGAAACTCATGACAATCAAGCAAATCAGCCTTTCAGCTCAAACACCACTCTTGATCAAAGTGAGCTTTTTTTAGAAGAACTTAGCCGTTTCTTAGAACAGCGCAATGTCGATCGAAAAAGTGCGCTATTGTTTATTGAACTCGATGATTTTCAATCGGTTAAGGAGTCCGTAGGCATTGCAGGCAGTGACCAAGCACTTCGAGAAGCTTCCCGCCTACTCTGCCAAATGTGCAACAACCAACGCTTAATTTCGAGGTTCAGCAGCGATGTTTTTGTCATGCTCACCACCTCCGAAGATGCAGATTTTATCGATGAACTTGCAGAATCCATACGCATTAAACTGTCTAATTATACCATTGACTTACCCAATCGAACGATTGTTCTGACATGTAGCATCGGTATTGCTATGCTAACAGACGAAATACATACCTCAGAAATTGCCCTATCGAGAGCAGATATCGCATGCACTATCGCTCGCAAAGAAGGTGGCAACCAATACCATATTTACGATGCAGCACAAGACAAAACAATCACCGATGAAGTCGATTTTAACTGGGTTTCCACAATCAGAGAGGCCTTAGCTAATGATCATTTTCACTTGGTATACCAACCAATTGTCAGCCTGCACGCAAATCCTGAAGAAAAATATGAAGTGTTGGTGCGTCTACAATCTGCTCGAGGTGAAAGTCTTCTACCCAATCAATTTCTCTATGCGGCACAGCAAGCCAACCTGATCCCACAAATTGATCGCTGGATCATCCAAAATGCATTTAAGACGGTCACAGAAAATAACTATCAAAATAAAACGCTGTGCTTGTTTGTTAAATTATCGACGGAAACCATCAAGGACCCCAATTTTATCCCCTGGCTTCGCGATAGCAGCAACGAATGGCACATCGCACCACAATCAATTGTTTTTGAATTGAGTGAAAATACAATTTTAACCGCTTTCAATGAAACCAAAACAGCACTAACACAACTCAAAAAATTTGGATACACCACCGCCTTAGAGCACTTTGGCGCCCATCCTCAAGTCGCCGAAAAAATTGAACAATTCAATATTGATTATCTAAAAATTGCAGGCACCCTTGTCAGAAACATTACCAGCAACCGAGAGAATCAGATCAAAATCAAGCAAATCATGGAACTTGCACGAAAACTCAATAAATATACAATTGCTGGATTTGTGCAAGACGCAGAAAGTCTAGCTTTTTTGTGGCAGGAAGGCGTGAACTATATTCAAGGATATTATTTGCAACCCCCTGAACAACATTTGGACTATGATTTTTCAGGGCAAGCTTAGGAGACCATCCAAAAATAGAGAGCCTCCTAGGTCAAGAAAGATCAACGCGACAACGACGAACGCCCCGCCTCCAAACTTGCAATACGCTCTGTTAAGGGCGGATGAGACATAAATAATTTCTTCAATCCTCCCCCGATACCACCACGAATACCAAATGCCGCCATTTGATCGGGCAACTGGCTTGGAGCATGTCCTTGCTGTAAACGACGCAAAGCGGCAACCATTTTTTCACGACCTGCTAATTTTGCTCCGCCCTCGTCAGCACGAAACTCCCGTTGGCGACTAAACCACATCACAATAATACTTGCCAGTACACCCAGCACCACTTCAGCAATAATTGTTGTGATAAAATAGCCTATCCCATAACCTCTTTCATTTTTCAAAATAACCCGATCCACAATATGACCCACGACACGCGACAAGAAAATCACAAAAGTATTCACGACACCCTGAATCAATGTCAATGTCACCATATCACCATTAGCGACATGGCTCACTTCATGCGCTAACACCGCTTCAACTTCGTCCGCTGACATGTTCTCTAGCAAACCGCGACTGACGGCAACCAATGCTTTATTTTTGTTCATTCCAGTGGCAAATGCATTCACTTCGGATGAATCATAAACAGCCACTTCCGGCATCTCAATACCGGCCCCCTGAGCTTGACGACGCACCGTGTTAAGCAGCCATTCTTCGGTCGTATTCTGCGGCTGCTCTATCACCGTCGCACCGGTCATTCTTTTTGCACTCCACTTGGAAATAGCTAAAGAAATGAACGCTCCACCAAAACCAAAAACAGCAGCAAACAATAAAAGCGAATTTAGATTTAAACCCGCTCCCTGAGCATTTAACAAGCCCTCAAACCCGAGCAATCTCATGGAAATACTCAAGACCACGATAACAGCCAAATTTGTGACAACAAACAATAAAATACGCTTCATTGACGATCCCCTATCAAGATTTACCCACACGCTAAACCCGCCCGCACGAAACACGACCGATTTATCATGAATTGTAACAACAATAAGCAATAGAATCACTTTGTGAAAAGCATCAAATAATCAACAGCGACTCACATGAATTTAATATTTAAGTTTTTGCGGGAATGATCCGAAATAATATATGCAGAACGGAACCCTCCTCCCTCCCTCAATCCGTTCTGAAATCCATTGCCGGGATATTTATCCCGGCTTTTTTTTGAAAAAAATCCTTGCCCACCCTATCAAAATTGATTTAACGAAACACCGCTTAGAAATAGGCGGCCCAATATCTTATCTAATAAAGTTAAAAGCAGAGTTTTGCTTTCTGAATAAATCCAGTATACTTGCAAGAGTTAATGAAAATTCGTATCGCGCTATCCCAATCCATTTGATCATCCAGAACCTTTAACCAATGTTGGTAAACCAGCTCAAACCTACCCTCAATGAAAATCAATCAATTCAACCAACAGTTATTAACATTCTTAGCCACCGCCCCCACCCCCTTTCATGCCGTCCATTGCATGGCCGAAATACTGCGAAAGCATGGATTCGTGCAACTCAACGCAAGCAATTCATGGTCAATAAAAGAAAATCAAAAATATTTTGTCACAAAAAATGACTCATCAATCATCGCCTTCCACTCAGGTAGTCACCATCTCGCTCAACATGGCATTCGCATGGTCGGCGCCCACACCGATAGCCCATGTTTAAAAGTAAAATCACTGCCCACGATGATTAAAAACCAGTATCTACAACTGGGTGTTGAAACCTATGGTGGCGCCCTATTGCATCCTTGGTTTGATCGCGATTTATCAATCGCAGGTCGGATCACATACCGATCCAAAAACAATGAGCTGAAAAACACCTTACTCAACTTTGAGCAACCTATTGCCGTTATCCCCAGCTTAGCCATTCACCTTGATCGCCATGCTAACGAACAACACAATATCAATGGACAAACGGATTTACCTCCCATTTTGATGCAGGTTAATAGCGGTGAAAAAATAACATTTAATGAACTACTGATTGATCATCTATCAAACTCAAAAGAAAACATTGAGATTGAAAAAATTCTCGATTTTGATTTATCACTTTATGATACCCAAGCCCCCGCGATCATTGGGTTGAAACAAGAATTTATCGCCAGTGCTCGACTAGATAATCTATTGAGTTGTTACGTCGGATTAATGGCGCTCGTCAATGCAAACAGTCCTTATCCATGTTTATTAGTTTGCAATGATCATGAAGAAGTTGGCAGTCAATCGGCGGCCGGTGCACAAGGACCTTTACTCCGCTCATTCATCGAAAGAATCACTCAATCATCGGAAAACTATAATCGAACCATTGCTAACTCATTCATGGTATCAGCCGACAATGCGCACGGCGTTCATCCAAATTTCGCAGACAAACATGATCCCCATCACGGCCCTTTACTGAATCATGGCCCGGTAATCAAAGTCAACGCCAATCAGCGTTATGCCACCAATAGCCTAAGCAGTGCTATTTTTTATCACTTAGCCGAACTAACTCACAGCCCAGTACAAAGTTTTGTCATGCGTAATGACATGAAATGCGGCAGTACCATTGGTCCAATCACGGCCACCGAAATCGGCGTGAATACCTTAGACGTCGGCGTACCAACATTTGCGATGCATTCCATTCGTGAACTTGCCGGTCAGCAAGATGCTTATACTTTATATAATATATTGCTTGCATATAATGCATTTGAGACATTCAATATTGCGTAACAATACTCCTCTCATGAGCCAAAATACAATCACTTATATTAAGTCACCTTGCATTCGCATGTGCTGCCTTGATGAGCAAAATATTTGCATGGGTTGCTTCCGATCGATAAAAGAAATCCTTGCTTGGGGAAATGCAAACCACAGCGAACGCACTCAAACATTAGAAAACGCGGCAGAGCGCCGCAATCATACCCCTAAATTACCCAACGCATTCCGCCTCTGATGAACAATCGACCCCAAGAAATCATCATCACTCAATTGTGGCTGCAACGAATTGTTATCGGACTAGATCTGTGCCCTTTCGCAAACAAACCCTGGCAAAAAGCACGTATTCGCTTTCAGCTAAGCCAAGCCACCTCCAACGAACAACTCCATGATGACTTAACGAAAGAAATCGAACTATTACAAAACACACAATTCGATCAAATAGAAACCACTCTGTTAATCTGTCCTCACGCAATGAATAATTTTTTTGCATTCAATGATTTTTTGCATCAGGTTGAAGATTTTCTTACGCAATCCGCCCTTGATGAAGAATTTCATGTCGCCAGCTTTCACCCTGATTATCAATTTGCCGATACTCATGCCTCAGATGTTGAAAATTTTACCAATCGCTCTCCTTATCCAATGCTCCACCTTTTACGTCATCGCAATATTTCAGAAATTCTAGCCCGTTATGGTAATACCGATCACATTCCACAGAAAAATATCGATACAATGAAATCACTCGGCATTAAACACATGCAAAAGCTTTTGTTGAGCTGCCTTAGCCAAAATTAATATCAAGCATCTAACCACTATTGATATCGACCGAACAAATAACAACCAGGCCTAATAGGTTTTGAGCTATTTTGTGGAAAATGTGCTTCATATCATTGCTAATTTTGGTAAGATGCCTAGCATCGAAACACTTAAACCCTTACACTGTCAATCATACCAGATTAATTTAACTGAGCTTGAGCGCACGTTTTTTTCTAAACCCCCTGTTTGCGGCAAAACAAATATCCTATATATGGAGCATTCCCGCTCGCAAAGATGCACCTAACATTGCTGGACCACGATCATGACAAAAATCATTGATTTTATACCACTTAATATTGCCGTACTTACCGTGTCTGATACACGAACACAAGCAAACGATAAATCAGGCCAGCTACTTGCTGAACGTTTAACAAATGCCGGCCATCAACTCGCTGAACAAATGATCGTCTCTGATAATATTTATGCAATTCGTGCATGCGTATCCCGCTGGATAGCACAAGACACGATTGATACCATTATTACAAGTGGCGGTACAGGCGTCACTGGAAGAGACGGCACTCCCGAGGCTTGCCAGCCATTACTGGATAAAGAGATCGAAGGTTTCGGTGAGCTTTTTCGCGCAATATCTTATCAAGAAATAAAAACCTCCGCACTCCAATCACGAGCGATCGCCGGCGTAGCAAATGGCACTTATATTTTTTGTCTACCGGGTTCTTCAGGCGCATGTGCAACTGCGTGGGATCAAATTATTAAAGAGCAGCTCGATCGACGAACCCAACCCTGCAACCTTGTCATGCTAATACCGAGATTATTAGAATAATCGATTTGTTGGTTAAAATGGAAAGAACACAACGAAGAGGTAGAGAAAAACCAATGATTTTTCCGGGTTGAACATCACTGAGAAATGCGGAATATAACAAACACCCTATAGAATTTTTTTTGTGTTTTATTAAAAAGACGCACGGTCACCCGGTAAAACCATTCGTCATAGATGTGATAATTAAAACGGCCTAATGCAACTATTGAAAGGCCATCCCCTGAGTAATTAATCGTTTCTCAACTCTCGATATTGCTTCGTGGCTCATTTTCTCTCTCAATCGTTGAACAAAATCAGCCGCTAAATCATACCCTCCTTGTTGAGCCAGAGAATACCAATATAATGCTTCTGCCTTATTTTTTTTTATACCAAAACCCTCCTGATATAACTCGGCTAAAAAAAACTGGGCAACCGTATACCCTTGCACTGCTGATTTTTTATACCAATAGGCCGCTTTTGTAGGATCTTGCTCCACACCTTTTCCGAAATAATACATCAGTGCCAAATTATATTGCGCATGCTTATAACCTAGCTCTGCCGCACGCGTATACCATTTTACCGCTAACCCAAGATCTCGATCAACACCCAAACCATTACGATACGCATTTGCTAAATTATACTGTGCCGTCGCATGTCCATATGATGCGGCTTTTTTAAACCAACTAACCGCCTTTTGATAATTTTGGTTAACTCCGTGCCCATTCACATACATTTCTCCTAAGTCAATCTGGGCGGGAGCAAATCCTTGAATCGCTGATTTCTCATACCAATAAACCGCCATTTGATTATTTTTAAAAACACCTCGCCCATCTTTAAAACTACGACCTAAAATGTATTGTGCCTGAGCCCCTCCATTCTGTGCAATCGACTTGATGGTCGCCATATTGTTTAATTCATTATTCTTAAGTGAACTAGTTGCATAGGAGTTAATGGAAAAAACCAATAAAATTACATGCATGGCCACTATCTTTAAAATTTGTTTTTTTATTATTCTATTTTCATCAAAAGCCATTATTTTGTGCCTTCAACAAGTGAATGAACCCAACGAAGCCTAGGAAATATATTGCCCTTTGTATTATCTTTCTCATTGATAGCAAAACTACCAATACAGATAATCGGCAAAACTACACCTTAATCTTCAACCTCAGCCTTTCTCAAGACAACGATAACATGCAACAAATTA
>VAPK010376078.1_pt1 | contig 33980 bp, 26 predicted proteins | sample 3395031 | NCBI WGS metagenome assembly VAPK01 (sample SAMN08290443, study PRJNA428436) | hydrothermal vent metagenome | isolation source: Deep-sea hydrothermal vent chimney 1 | place: Pacific Ocean: Juan De Fuca Ridge
GCAGAGCCAGAAGCACAAAGAACATTTTACGCGTAAATTTATTTTTCATGGTAATAAAATTAAACGGTTTGTTGATAATAATTTTTAAAAAGTTAAAAGTAAGGAATTTTTTTGAATGAATGATAAAGGAGGGAGGGTTGGAGGGTAGAAAGGTTGGAAGGTGAAAGGGTAGAAAGGTGAGGAGGTGAAAGGCCATTCCTGCCACACGTAGTTGGTTAAAGGCTCATCCCCATGCTAAGCATTTGATGAAGAAGAAAAGCACCGAAAAGATAAACCAGCAGGCTAAGCACGTCTATACGCAAAAAACCCGGAAGAGTTTTTAGATGAAGACCTCTTTGTTCCGGCTCCTGCATCCAGTTGAAAGGCAGCAAAACAATAAGCCCGAGAAGATAGGTGAACATGGTGGACGTGGAAAGGCCTCTGAACGTAACAGCCAATACCAACAACCACGGAAAAATAAAGACTATCAGAAAAAAGGAGATGTTTATTTTGTCTTCCCTTTTAAACTTTTCCGGAATGATAAGCATGACAAGTTTGCCGATAGTGAGCCCCATGATATAAAGAAAATAGAGGGCAAGTACGACGAAAACTATCTGAAAAACAACCCCAATATCCATGAGTTTTGAGACAGCATAAAGACCCGTGTGGCCGAGATTATTTTCCACAAAGCTGCCGAAAATACCTGTGAAGGAATAAACCATAAGCCAAATTAGAAAAAAGGCCATGGACAGGCTTTTACGACGGCTAAAAATGAAAACAGCCATAATCGTCATCCCAAGTATGAGACTCATAATAGGAGCGGCAAGGTTGATGGTTACAAGAGCATCGCGCGTCCATGCCAAAGAAGATACCGGTGTGATAAAAGTAATGCCGTCCAAATGAAGGACTGCCTTAATATTCAGGTCATAACTAAAATAAAGGGTAGTCAGTCCGGACAGAATCCGTTGCAGATACCAGGCAAAAAGTGCAGAAACAAACGAAACCAATAACATCAGCAGCAAGATTTTGGTTTGCTTATTTAAGACAGTCTCTTTCATGGTTTTGCTCTCTTTCAATAGTGTAAAAATAGAAATAATAAGAGCCGATTCAAAAAATTGTTTTTGACTGTGTGATTTTTATAATTGTAGTTATTTCTCGCAGGTTCTCCAATCAACGCTAAACAAATTCATTATAGGAGACTTCTAATAATTTATGTCTGATTTTACTCCTATAATATTCATAATCTGCATTGTTTTTCTATATATGGTTAATTCACGATTCACCATCTCCCACCATCTTCGCTTCAAAGATGATTTCAAATTCTTTTTTAAACAGATGCTTAACTTTTGCCATATCTATTTCACGGTTCAGTTCTTTCTGCAGCGAGGTAACACCTTTGTCCTGAAAACCGCAGGGATTGATATAGTTGAAATATTCCATATTGGTGTTTACGTTGAGTGCAAAACCATGCATACTCACCTTGTTGTGAATACGCATGCCTATGGCTGCAATTTTCCGCTCTTTTCCTTTTATGCCGGCATCAATCCAAACGCCGGTAGCACGTTCCAGCCGCTCGCCATGCAAGCCAAAGTGTTTTATGGTACGTATAAGCACCGTCTCAATGTCGAAAATAAATTCTTTCACCGAAATATTGAAGTTGTCCACATCAAAAATCGGATATCCCACCAACTGTCCCTGCCCATGGTAAGTGATGTCGCCGCCACGGTCAGTTTGGTAACAGGCGATACCTTTGTCTTCCAGCCAATGGTCATTCACCAACAGATTTTGTCTGTTTCCACTTTTGCCTAAGGTATAAACGTGCGGATGCTCACAAAAAAGCAGATAGTTTTCTGTTTTCTCTCCTTTTTGTTTGGCTTCGAGCGTTTTGTCAAAAACCTGTTTCTGATATTCCCAGGCTTCGGCATAATCGATGAGTCCTAAATCCAGAAATTTGACAAGTAAATTTTTCTCCATTATTTAATGTTATTTTGCTGTTATCACATGTTTTTCGGCGTGATAGGATGACCGTACCAGCGGGCTGCTCTCCACAATGCGGAAACCTTTCTCCAACCCCACACGTTTGTATTCTCTAAACTGTTCGGGTGACACAAATTCTTTCACTGGCAAATGCTTCTTCGTGGGTTGCAAATATTGGCCAATGGTCAGCACCGTGACGCCAACTGCCAGCAGGTCGTCCATGAGGGCAAAAACCTCTTCGGGTGTTTCACCCAGGCCGGCCATAATACCCGACTTGGTCACAACTCCCGAACCGGCAATATATTTAAGCACTTTCAGGCTGCGGTCGTATTTGGCACGGCTGCGTGTCTGCGGTGTTATGCGGCGAACGGTTTCCAGATTATGTGAAATTACTTCCGGCCCGGCATCAATCACCTGACGTATAAGCTCTTCACGCCCGTCAAAATCCGGGATAAGCGTTTCGATAGTGGTTTGCGGATTCAGCTCTTTAATTTTTCTGATGGTCATGGCCCAGATGCCTGCACCACCATCTTCCAGATCATCGCGATCCACTGAAGTAAGAACAGCATGTTTCAGCTGCATAAGTTTTACCGATTCAGCCACTCGCCCGGGTTCTTCCTCATCGACAGGCATAGGTCGGCCGGTTTTTACATTACAAAATTTGCAGGAACGGGTGCAGATGTCTCCAAGAATCATCAGAGTAGCTGTTCCTCTGCCCCAGCATTCGTGCATGTTTGGGCAATGTCCGCTGGTGCAAATGGTGTGTAACTTATGTTCGGCAACAATCTTTTTTACAGAGATATATTCTTTGCCGGATGGTATCTTTATTTTCAGCCAGTCCGGCTTACGGAGTATCGTTTCGGATAGTTTCATTCCTATATTTTAAGGATACAAAACTAAACAAATTGGTAGTATGAAAATACTTCTCCGACCTTGAAAATCTTTTTTGCATCGATGAAAATCAGCCTTTAATTTTTCTACTTTTGTGGTGGGATCTCACAAATATTTCTCACTTTATTTCATGTATCGAAAGGATTATTCAGTAAGAAAGTATATCATCGCGGCCGGCTTTGTACTTGTGGCTGTGATTTTCCTTGTGCGCCTTTTTTACTTACAGGTTTATACCAACCAGTACCAGTTATCTGCCCGTGATATTGCATTACGCCGGGTAATCGAATATCCTGTCCGCGGACGTATCTACGACCGCAATCATAAACTGTTGGTGTATAACGATGCCGTTTATGATCTGCTGGTGATACCCCGGCAGGTGAAGAGCATGGATACTCTCAAGTTTTGTCGGTTGTTGCAAATTGACAAAGCCTTTTTTATCAAAAGAATGAAAAAAGCCCGACATTACTCTTACTATAAGCCATCCGTTTTTCTGAAACAGCTTTCCAAAAAAGAGAAAGGACCCATCGAAGAGGTGATGTATGAGTTTCCCGGTTTTTATTTCCAAACCAGAACGCTGCGCCACTATCCGCAACCCATTGCCGCCAATGTGTTGGGAAGTGTGGGCGAAGTTAATCCGCGCGACTTAAAACGTGATCCGTATTACGGACAGGGCGATTATATCGGCAAATCAGGCATGGAGTGGTTTTACGAAAAAGAGTTGCGTGGGCAGAAAGGTTCGCGGTTGGTAGAAGTGGATGTCCACAACAACGTAAAAGGCAGCTTTCAAAATGGAAAGTACGATACTCTGGCCGTTGCCGGCTCCGACCTGACATTGAGTATTGACGAAAATCTTCAGGCTTACGGCCAACTTTTAATGAAAAATAAAAAAGGAAGTATTGTGGCCATTGTTCCGAGAACCGGTGAAATCCTGGCCTTTGTCAGCAGCCCTACTTATGATCCCGGTCTGCTGGTAGGCCGAAGGCGTTCCGAAAACTACAACAAGCTGGCTCACGACACGCTAAAACCACTGATGGACAGAGCTTCTTCGGGTACTTACCCGCCGGGCTCCACGTTTAAACTGGTTCAGGCACTCATCGCCCTGCAGGATCATGTGGTGACCGAACATACCTTCTTCACCTGCCAGGGAACCGCCTCAAAACCTATTGCCTGTGCTGAAAACCATGTTTCGCCACTGGCCATGAAATTAGCCATAGAACTTTCCTGTAATACCTACTTCTGGAAAACATTCCGCGCTATCATGAATAATCCGAAATATCCTAATACCCATGATGCCTATTCAGCCTGGTACAAAGAAGTACTGCATTTCGGCTTTGGCCATCGCTTTAACACGGATATTCCTTTTGAACAGCCTGGAAATATTCCCACGCGCAACTACTACAACAAATTGTATCGCGGAAGCTGGAATGCTTTGACCATAAGGTCTTTAAGTATTGGGCAGGGAGAAATTCTGGTTACTCCCGTCCAGTTAGCTAACCTGGCAGCAACCATTGCCAATGGTGGTTATTATACCAAACCACATTTTTTAATCGGTATGTCTGGCGATGACACCCTTTCGGGAAAATATAAAAAGAAGAATTACATCAACAACATCGACCCCTCTTATTTTCAGTTTGCACAAAAAGCGATGAAAGCAGTTTTTGACGGCTCCCAGGGTACGGCACGGGCTTATCGGATGGATAGCATCTCCCAGGCAGGAAAAACAGGAACAGCACAAAATCCTCATGGGAAAGATCATTCAATATTTATGGCTTTTGCACCGGTGAAAAATCCAAAGATTGCCATTGCCGTAGTAGTCGAAAATGCCGGATATGGCGCTACCTGGGCAGCTCCCATTGCCAGCCTGATGATGGAAAGGTATTTGCGTGGCTATACAAAACGTCCACGTTTGGAAAAACGAATCATCGATGGTGATTTGATTCATAACCAAAAATCAAAAAAACCATGAGCATACGGGAGAATTTTTGGAAAAATGTGGACTGGCTAACAGTTTCTCTGTACCTCATACTGGTACTTTACGGGTGGCTGAGTATTTATTCAGCTTCCGGAAGCAGTGAAAGCAGTTCCATCTTCGACTTTTCGCAGCGTTACGGAAAACAGCTGCTATGGATTGGTATGGGGCTGTTTCTGGCCTTTATCATTTTGTTGCTCGATGCCAAATTCTTTTCATCATTTGCTTATGTTTTTTATTTCCTGATTATCCTTACCCTGATTGGTGTTTTGCTTTTTGGAAAGACGGTGGCCGGATCACGCTCGTGGTTTCAAATAGGTAGTTTTGCCCTGCAACCGGCTGAGTTTGCCAAGTTTGCCACAGCACTGGCGCTGGCGAAATATTTGAGTAAGATACAATCCGATATGCGGCTCTTTAAAACTAAAATGATAGCTGCTATCCTCATTGGCTTTCCGGCCTTGTTAATCTTAATGCAAAATGATACCGGCTCGGCACTGGTTTACGTTGCATTTATTCTTGTGCTATACCGCGAAGGGCTTCCGGGCTGGATATTGGTGGTTGGGCTGATCATCGGTGTGTTGTTCACCATTACGATTAAATTTGGCGAATTGTACGTTGCCATGGGGTTGGTGGCGTTGGCAGTATTACTATTCGCACTGTTTCGCGGGTTTCGCCGACAATGGAAAATCTGGCTGGCCGGACTCTTGTTTTCCCTCATTTTTGTATCCATGGTGGATTATGCTTTTCAGCATGTACTGGAGGCACACCAACGTGTCCGCATACAGGTGATGCTGGGAATGAAAGAAGACCCCCACGGGGCAGGCTATAATGTGAATCAAGCCAAGATAGCCATTGGCTCTGGCGGCCTCACCGGAAAAGGATACCGGAAAGGGATGCTCACACGCAACCATTTTGTCCCCGAACAAAGTACCGACTTCATCTTTTGTACTGTAGGCGAGGAGCGTGGTTTTCTCGGCTCATCAGTGTTGATTTTACTTTTTGTTGGTTTGCTCATCCGCATCATCATGTTGGCTGAACGACAGCGGTCGCCCTTTGGCCGAATTTATGGTTATGGTGTAGCATCTGTTTTGTTTTTTCACTTCACGGTAAACCTGGCTATGACTATTGGACTTTTCCCGGTGGTGGGAATTCCGTTGCCGTTTTTCAGCTATGGCGGCTCTTCTCTATGGGCGTTTACCATCCTGCTGTTCATCTTCATAAAACAGGATGCCAACCGTATGAACGTGTTGTATTAATCTACCAATAAGCACTTTTATAACCTGACATTATCTTAATGTGAGAAAAAAATAATTTGAAATCGTTATAAATTTCACAAATATTGTTAAGTGATTAACGATTGTTCTATTTTTGTACTGTTATTACAAAACAATAAACAGATGAAAAACAAAATCATTATTCTTTTTTCGGTATTGATGCTGGCCGGAATGTCTTCCTCAGCACAGGAATTACAACCTTTTTTTGAAGTAGGACGGTTCGATAAAGCCATCCCCGAACTCAGTAAACAGATTGAAAGCACGTTGGTAAATGCAGGCTATGAAATTCTCGGATCATATCATCCGGAAAATAAAGATACGCTTTTTGTGGTCTGTTTTACCAGCAACAGTCTGAAACAGTTCAGCCTTCAATTTCCCGACAGGGGGCCGCTGGCCGCAGTGATGAAAGTCGGATTTATCAGAACACAGGGGAAAACAACCCTCAGTATCGTTAATCCTGAATATATGTTTCTTGCTTATTACGGGCAGCAGATGGGCGGCCATGAAGAAGCTATGAAAGCACAAGCCAAAGAGGTCACCAGCCTTTTTGGCAAGATGGGTAAGCTAACGCCTTTTGGCGGTACGGTGGAACAAAAACGGCTGATGCATTACCATTACAAAATAATGATGCCCTATTTTGATGACCCGGACGATCTGGCAACATTTGATTCCTTTGAAGAGGGATTGCGGGTTATTCAGAAAAATTTAAACGAACAAAAAGGAAACACACATAAAGTTTATCAGTTGATTTTCCCCAAACAGAAAATAGCTGTTTTCGGGGTGGCTCTTCTGGATCCTGAAACCGGTGAAGCCGATTTCCTTCCTACCATTGGAGAAAGCCACATTGCTGCCATGCCTTACGAAATTATTCTTCAGGGAGAAAAAGCGACTTCGCTGGCCGGAAAATACCGCATTGCACTGTATTGGCCTGAACTGAGAATGGGAACTTTTATGAAAATAATAAAAACTCCCGGACGTATCGAAGATGCTATGAAAGCACTTACAACAGAATAATATCTTCTCATTTTAATTATTTTTTGCAAGCAGCTTCCTGTTGATTAGGAAGCTGCTTTTTTCTTTAGATTTTTATAATTGGCAGTTTCAAAAAATAGCTGAAGGCCAACGGAGTTAGGATAATTCTTACAAATTCCCAATTTAGCGTTAAGCCACTTCTTAATAAAAAGTGTACTTTTATCCGCTCATTTCAAAACATAACCATTATGCAAAAAAGGGTTCTTTTCCTGATATTTTTTTTGGTGCTTATAGGCAGTGTCAGCTTCGCACAGGAATCCGTTAATGTTGCAGCCAGCCGCAACAAGCAAATTCATGATTTGCTGGATTACCGGTTCAGAGGAGGCTTCTACTCTTTTGAACGTGTTTTCTTACAAACAGTAAAGTACACTGATGTGGCACGTCAAAACTGTGTTATCGGGATTATGGTGGTTACTTTTCAGGTGAGTTGCGAAGGGACAGTACGAGATGTCAGAATAAAAAACCCTTTGAATTACGGTATTAATGAGCAGATTGTGAAGTTTATGAAAGCTACCAAAGGGCAGTGGAATAATTGCCATAACAATAAATACACCAAATTTGCCATTCCTATTCAGTTTACAATGGTGGGAACAAAAACCGACTCGCTGGACGCAGTCATTTCACTTGTTGGGAAAAACCCCGGTTATGTTTGTAACAGCGATGATTATTATCTTCGAAAAGCCAAAGAAGCTCTGGCCAAAAAGAAAGGGAAACGAGCCAGGTCTTATATCGAAATACTCATCAGACGTAATCCCTTCAATAACGATTATTTCGATATGATGAAACAGTCCCTTGATCTTTCAGGTAAGAAGAAGAAAAAAAAGAAAAAATAATCTGAAGTTATGATTGATTTTCTATACCATATAGACACTGCCATCCTGCTGTTTGTCAATGGCCATCACACCCCGTTTTTTGACGCCCTTATGCTTGATATCAGTAGCAAGTTCTTCTGGTCTCCGCTTTATGCCTTATTAATTTACTGGATTTTCAAAGAAAAACAATGGTATGGATTTCTGGTGCTTGTATTTGTGGCACTGACTATCACGGCCGGAGACCAAATTTCGGTACATGCTTTTAAAAATGTTTTTATGCGCTTGCGACCGTGTTATAATCCCACGCTGCAAGGAATGTTGCACATGGTTAAATTTTGTGGTGGAAAGTATGGGTTTGTCTCGTCACATGCCGCCAATAGTTTTGCTGTTCTGGCGTTTATCAATGGATTTTTCCGGCATAAGCGCCCTTATGTGAAGTGGATCATGTGGACATGGGCTTTGCTGATAATTTACAGTCGCGTTTACATCGGCGTTCATTATCCGAGCGATGTGCTGGGCGGCGCTGTGCTGGGGATTATCTTGGGAAGCTTTTTTATCTGGCTGTACCGCAAAAGTGAAAAATATCTTCGCAACCTTCATGATAAACCTGTGGCAAACCAATAGTTTGTTTACTCTTTTGGCTGGATTTCGATGGTTACCGGATCGTTAACCTGAAGCCCCATCAACGATGAAGCCGTTGAATATTTCATGGCAATTTCCAATAAGTCAGAACTTCCAAACAGACAAACCTGGCTGGCGTTGCCACCGGCATCTGCATAACACTCACCAATACTTTCACAGGTATAGCCTTTGAAATAGAGAGAGAAAGGTTTGTGTCCGATAACCCGCCTGAACAGCTTACGCGAAATGTTGGTAATAGCATTGCTGTAAGGGTCAATATGGATAACCATGCCACGGATACCGGAGGCGTTGAAAGAAGGTTCGTAGTCCAGCTTTTTGTTGATTTCCGGGCAAGGCTCTCCCAGTGTTTCAATGGCATCTCCACGAGCCAGCATGACCGCGGCTTTGGCAAACCGGTCTCGCCCTGAGAAAGTGTATTTTTCACTGTCCTGAGGAATATCCAGCATGTAAATTTTCTCCGGATCTTTGTTTTTTTCAAAAATCAAAGAGAAAACGCCATTATCCGCGCCGATAAAATAATGTCCGTCGTAAAGTACCACGAGGTGTGGTTCACGGAGACTTTCTTCGGTGTTTACACCAATGATGTGGATAGTACCCCTGGGGAAGTTCTTGTAGGCATGATGTAATACATAAGCAGCCTCCCGCGTGTCGAAACGTGGAATTTTATGGGTGACATCCACCAACACAACATCGGGTAGCTCCTGCAAAATACGCCCCTTTACGGCTGCCTGATAGTAGTCGGTATCGCCCCAATCACTGGTTAAGGTAATGATAGCCATACTGTTTTTGTGAATTAACGCCTATGTAATAAACTTTTCAAAATTAAATAAATTCAGGTATCTATTCGTGCTATTTTTAATAATTTTGAAGCCTTAACAGAATGTCACCTTTTCAGTAACCACACATGAGTGAAAGTACAATTCAGATTGATATGGATAACCCGGTGGAATTTTTCGGCCCCGGCGATAAATACCTGAACCACATCAAAGTGATTTTTCCAAAACTAAAAATTATTGTTCGTGGAAACATGATAAAACTTATCGGTGAGCCCTCGGAAATTGATATTTTCGAGAAACGTATGGATTTGCTGCTTGTCTATTTTGACCGTTTTGGGAAAATGAATGATAAGGCGGTGGAACAAATCATGGAGCAGGACGATGATACTCTCACACGCGGAACAGTTCAAAAAGAGAATGTATTGGTTTATGGCCGCCATGGAAAGCTGGTCAAAGCACAGACGCCAAATCAGAAAAAAATGGTAGAAAGCATGGCCGAAAATGACATGATTTTTGCTATTGGCCCGGCTGGTACCGGAAAGACATATACTGCTGTGGCACTGGCAATTCGTGCCTTGAAAAACAGGGAGGTGAAGCGCATTATCCTGACGCGTCCGGCGGTGGAAGCCGGCGAAAGTCTGGGTTTTCTGCCCGGCGACATGAAAGACAAGTTAGACCCTTATCTTCAGCCGCTTTATGATGCTTTGCGCGATATGCTTCCCACGCAGAAACTACTTTCGTATCTCGAAGATGAAACCATAGAGATTGCGCCGCTGGCTTATATGCGCGGACGGACACTCGGCAACGCTTTTGCCATACTTGACGAAGCACAGAATGCTTCCGAGAGCCAGTTGAAAATGTTCCTCACCCGCATGGGGAAAAACGCCAAGTTTATCATCACCGGCGATGTGACGCAAATTGACCTTCCCCGCAACAAAAATTCGGGACTTTTACAGGCACAATATCTCCTCAAAGACATTAAAGGCATTGATTTTATTTACCTCAACGAAAAAGATATTGTTCGCCATAAACTGGTAACAAAGATTGTAAATGCTTATCAAAGAAACGAAAACTTAAAACAATGATTCCAGAAGCTATTACCCGAACCGATTTCCGGTTTCCCAAACAGAAAAGTGTTTACCACGGCAAAGTACGTGATGTGTATAATATTGATAACCAACACTTAGTGATGGTAGCAAGCGACCGTATTTCGGCATTTGATGTGGTACTGCCACGCGGTATTCCTTACAAAGGACAAGTGCTGAATCAGATTGCTGCTAAATTTTTGGACGCTACGGCAGACCTTGTTCCCAACTGGAAAATAGCTTCCCCCGACCCCATGGTTACAGTAGGCCGCTATTGTGAAGCTTTTCCTGTGGAGATGATTATCCGCGGATACCTCACCGGCAGTTCGTGGCGCAGCTATAAAAAAGGCTCCCGCGAAATTTGCGGTGTACCCCTACCCGATAGCATGAAAGAGCACCAGCGTTTTCCGGAACCCATCATCACACCCACCACCAAAGCCGAAGAGGGGCATGATGAGGATATTTCCAAAGAAGAAATTATCCGACAGGGATTGGTATCGGAAGAAGATTATGCGCTGCTGGAGAAATACACCCGCCTGCTTTTTGAAAGAGGAAGTAAAATGGCTGCCGAAAAAGGGCTTATCCTTGTGGATACCAAATACGAATTTGGAAAAGCAGATGGAAAAATTTACCTGATTGACGAAATTCACACACCCGACTCATCCCGCTATTTTTATGCTGATGGATACGAAGAAAACTTCAGAAAAGGGCTTCCGCAGCGGCAACTCTCCAAAGAGTTTGTACGCGAATGGCTCATGGCCAATGGTTTTCAGGGAGAAACCGGGCAAGCAGTCCCCGAAATGACCGATGACTTTGTGAAAAGCGTCTCCGAACGGTACATCGAACTCTATGAGCAAATCACCGGGGAAGCGTTCCACCGTGCCGATGCACAAAACATTCCTGTGCGCATCGAAGAGAACGTGATGGCGTTTTTAGGAACAAAAGACATAAGATAATTTTTGGCTTCTAAAAGACAGGAGAACCACATCTCCCCTATTGTTTTTACTGGGATCCGTTAACTTACTGCTTTCAAAAAGTATTGTATTGTCTCGGCCATGATGAGGTTGTGGTTTCTTTTGTGTAGCAATTCCAGCTCCTGTAACAATCGCCGAATGATAACTTTGTTTTCGCAGGGCAGGTAAAAACTTTCCTGTTCTTTAATTTTCAGCTGCCGGATAAAAAGCTCTATTTCGCTTTTTCTGAAAACAGCCCCTTTGTTGTATGGATTCAAATAAAACAACACATCCTCTTCGTCGTAACCGGTAGCCGGCTTTAAAATTGTTTTGCCGTTGGTGAAAGCCAGGATAAGATGTTTAGGAAGGTTTACCCCAAACATGGGAATATTTAGTCGCTGTACGATAATGAGATAGAGCAAGGCCATGGAAAGAGGGTTTCCCTTGTGCATTCGAAGTACATTTCCCAAAAGATAAGGAGTAAGTAAGGGTTTGTCTCCCTGCAATGCATCGAACTGATACACATTGTAAAAAACATGGTTTATCACCCTGATTTTCTCGAGTGCCGTTAGCTGGTTGTTCATTTCGACCCAAATATCACGATAGATTTTATTCACCGAAGTTTTCAGCTGTTCGTTATCATCTTCCGGAGAAAGAAACCCGGAGATAAGTATCCAGACTTCCAGCAGGTCATGGCTTTTGTGTAACGCCCAGAATTTTAGTTTTCCGAATACATCCTCTACTTTAATGGTATGCATAATTTCTTCGATACGGATTTTTTCTTTGGGAGTACGGATATTATTTTCCTCCACTTCGAGCAAGGGAAGTGTACCGACACCCATGGCAAGAATACGCGACCGGATGGCCTCGTAAACCTGTTCGTCAGGCTCATCTAACAGCTGCATTAAGGCAGTCAGCTCTTTTGTAATATTCTTCTCTGGCATACTTCCCGTATAAAATCTGTATCTAAAATTACAGCTTTGCCAAACAAAAAAAGAGCAGGAAGGAAAATGTTTTAAACAATTTTTATTAAAAAGTAGTTCTTTTTACCTTTTTGTACGAGAATGTACTGATTGTTGAGTAAATCACTGTTGCTCAGCGTATAATTTTCATCAATCTTGTTTTTGTTAACCATAACCGCCCGGTCTTTCAACATGCGGCGAGCTTCACCGTTCGATTTGAAGATACCCGTTTTGGCTGCCAGAAAGTCCAGCAGGCCGATACCGGCGTCAAATTGCGAACGCTCTACTTCAGGTTGCGGCACACCCTTAAAGATATTTAGCAACATCCGTTCATCCAGTTTTTTAAGTGTTTCTGTAGTCCCTTTCCCAAAAAGAATTTGCGAAGCTTCCACAGCGGCCTCATAATCGGCTTTGGAATGGACGCGGATGGTGATATCCTCTGCCAGCGTTTTCTGCAAAAGGCGTAAATACGGGGCTTCTTTATGTTCTTTTGAGAGTTGTTTAACTACTTCACTGGTAAGCAAAGTAAAGATTTTAATGTATTTCTCAGCATCTTCATCTGACACATTCAGCCAAAACTGATAAAATTCGTAAGGACTTGTACGTGCCGGGTCGAGCCAGACATTGCCGCTCTCAGTTTTTCCGAATTTACCCCCATCGGCTTTCGTAATCAGCGGACAGGTGAGGGCAAAGGCTTCATTTTTGTGACCCAGTTTGCGGCGAATAAGTTCGGTGCCGGTAATAATGTTTCCCCACTGGTCGGCACCACCCATTTGCAGTTTGCAGTTTTCATGTTCGTACAAATACAGAAAGTCGTATCCCTGTACCAGCTGATAGGAAAACTCGGTAAACGACATTCCTGTTTTACTGTCGGCGCCAATACGCTTTTTCACCGATTCCTTGGCCATCATGTAGTTCACCGTAATGTGCTTACCGATGTCGCGGATAAACTCCAGAAAGGTGAAGTTTTTCATCCAGTCGTAGTTGTTGACCATAAGCGCCCGGTTCTCTGCATTACCTTCAAAGTCGAGAAATTTAGCCAACTGTTTTTTGATAGCCCTTTCGTTTTCACGTAAAGTGGCTTCATCCAAAAGGTTACGCTCCTGAGATTTCCCTGAGGGATCGCCAATCATGCCGGTAGCGCCACCCACCAGCGCAATGGGGCGATGGCCTGCCAGCTGTAAGTGCTTCAGCATCATAACGCCTACCAAATGGCCAATGTGCAGGGAGTCGGCTGTAGGGTCGATGCCCACGTAACCCGATGTCCTGTTATGGTTCATGAATTCTTCGGTTTTCGGTATAACATCGTGAATCATACCACGCCAGCGTAATTCTTCAACAAAATTTTTCATTGCTTATCAATAATTTATGGCAAAAATAGGGATTTGCCTTGACTTGCAGAGCGTCTTTTTTTAAAAAAGTCTTCAACCATTTCTGATAACTCTGAGATAAGATAAATTTTTTTCAGTAATGTTATTTTCCTTTACTTTAGCTGCTACATATCCAACAATATTATTGTCTTATGAATAAAAAATCTATCCGGCACTTCGGCGTTTCTACTTTTATCAATCAGGAAACCGGTGGTGGTGTTCTGCTTATTATTGCAACCGTCGTAGCTCTTTTTTGGGCAAATTCTTCTTTCTACCCGGTCTATCATCACTTGTGGTATGAAATGAAAGTCGGCTTTTCCTGGGGTGATTTTAAACTTATCGGGTCGTTGCATCACTGGATTAATGACGGGTTAATGGCCTTGTTCTTTTTTACGGTAGGGCTGGAGATAAAACGGGAAATTATCGGTGGCGAACTTTCTTCTATGAAAAAAGCTTCACTCCCCATTATGGCAGCTTTGGGCGGAATGATTATCCCGGCAGCAGTATATTCGCTCATTGTGATAAACAAACCGGAGCTTATGCATGGCTGGGGAGTTCCTATGGCTACCGACATTGCCTTTGCATTAGGACTTTTGGCCATGTTGGGAAAAAGAGTAAATATCAACCTGAAGATTTTTCTCACAGCCCTTGCTATTGCCGATGATCTTGGTGCCATTCTTGTTATTGCTATTTTTTATACCGATACCATCAACTATTCCGAGCTTATTACAGCGACTATTTTTATGGTTGTTCTTATTGCGGCTAATTTTGCCGGTGTCAGACGAACTCTTTTCTATGCAGTTGTCGGGTTGTCAGGTGTCTGGCTATCCTTTCTTTATTCCGGCGTTCATGCAACCATAGCAGGTGTACTCATAGCGCTGACCATACCGGCAAGAACCAAAATTGACGAAACAACTTACATTTCCAACCTGGAAAAATTGTTACAGAAATTCAGAAAAGTAAATCCGAATAATAATCCGCTACTTACCAAAGGGCAGGCACATGTTGTGGAAGAAATCGATAACCTGACCGATGCCGCCCAAACACCTTTGCAAAAACTGGAGCATTTTCTGCATCCCATCACCACCTATTTTATTTTGCCTGTTTTTGCTTTGAGCAACGCCGGTGTTCGTGTCGAAGGAAACATTTCCGATCTGCTGTTGCACCCCATTGCCATTGCCATTATTCTGGGATTGGTACTGGGAAAATTCATTGGCATTTCACTCTTCTCCAGACTTATGGTCAAATTAAAACTGGCCACTTTGCCCGAAGGGGTCAGCTGGAGCCAAATCTATGGTGTAGCACTGCTGGCGGGAATTGGCTTTACCATGTCAATTTTTATTTCCGAGCTGGCTTTTAGCGATGAAGCTTTCAAACAGATCGCCAAAGTGGGTATTATGGCTGCTTCTGTTATTGCGGCGGTGTTGGGCATGGTTTGGCTGGCATTATCTACTAAAAAAGAGTGAAATGGGAATATGCTTACCGTTCTATCAACAGACCTGACAAGTTTCTGCCCGGAAACTTACTCTCTGATTTTATCTTAAAATGTACGTAGCTTTGGCAGGACCTATTCTGCTTTCTGTAATAATACCGTGCGACTGAAAAAAACTTTAGCGCAACTTACCGTATGAAATCCCAACGATGTAAACTGAAGAATCATGGTTTTAAACTCCTTTTTGGAAACATGTCCTTTGGGTTCAATAACTAACAGTTTCCCTCCCGGCTTTAATAGCGAATGCAGTTCCCTGTAAAGATTTTCCTTGCCGGGAATTTCATGAAGCACATAAAAAGCCAGGATAAAATCTGCCTTTAGGGACAAATCCAGGCTGTTTTGTGAAGTTTTATGAAGCTCAATGATTTTGTCCAATGGCGTACCCTGAATTTTCTTTTGAACCATCTGTAACATACCCTCTTGTATATCAGCAGCGACTACCATCCCGTTTTCTCCAACCATTTCAGCCATCTCCAGCGTATAAACTCCCGGCCCACAACCCAGGTCCAGCACATGCATTCCTTCTTTGACATAAGGTTTTAGTATTCGTTTAGGAGATTGTATCCACCTTCTGAATCGCGTATCCAGGGCACCGGCACGTTCAACCGGACACACCCGGTTTTTATTCTCTTTTTTCATAAATATAAAATATCTTGTTCTGAGTAGAGCAAAAATAGACAATATCGGTTATGTTTCCATCATGTGTACCAGCTATTCAAAATACTGTTTCTTTTCGAGTTTAAAAATGACAATTGACTTCCCGGGGCGAAATACCCTATTTAAATTTGCTGAAATATAATTAATCTTAAAAGAAAATTCCCTTTCGCAAGAGAAAGTTTTCTATTCTTATATTTGCATCTTCTTCAAAATTATCGGTCATGACCAAAAGGCAAAAAAATTATCGTGTTTACCTGCCCATAGCTTTTGCACTGGTGCTTATTTCAGGCATTATTTTTGGGTTTTTTTTACAAAATAATGCGTCGCATAATAAGGCTATTTCTTTCATTACCGGAAACCGGTCGGCCTACAACAAAGTGGATGAGATTATCCGTTATGTGGATAACAACTATGTAGATTCTGTCAATCAGGAACATTTGGAAGCAGATGCCATCAAAGGGATGATGAACGACCTGGATCCGCATTCACTTTATATTTCGGCAGCTGAATTTAATGAGATGAACGATCCGTTACGGGGAAGTTTTCAGGGAATAGGCATTAGCTTTCGTATTGAAAAAGATACCATTATGGTCATAAATCCGATTCCCGGTGGACCATCGGAAAAGGTAGGGTTAATGGCCGGCGACCGCATTGTGAAAGTAAACGATACACTGGTGGCAGGTGTGCATATCACCAACAATATGGCTATCCATAAACTGAAAGGAAAAAAAGGAACCAAAGTGAAGGTTACCATTTACCGGCGCGGTGTTCCCAAGCTCCTTAAATTTACCATCACCAGAGGGATCATCCCAACCTACAGCCTCGACATTGCCTATATGGTCAACAAAAAGCTGGGATATATAAAACTAAATAAATTTTCGGCAACTACTTATGAGGAATTTGATCATGCTGTAACAAAGCTGAAAAAAGAGGGAATGAAAAAGCTGATTCTTGATCTGCGTGGCAATCCCGGAGGCTATCTTAATGCGGCCATTCATGTGGCAGATGAATTCCTCCCGAAAGGGAAAATAATTGTCTTCACCAAAGGGCTGCACCGACCGAAGACGGTAGCCTACTCTACCAGCAAAGGCCAGCTGAAACATACAGATGTGGCCGTTTTGATTGATGAGGGTACAGCTTCGGCAGCTGAAATTGTCACCGGAGCTTTGCAGGACAACGATATTGGCGTGGTCATTGGTCGTCGCTCCTTTGGAAAAGGGCTGGTACAGGAACAAATCAGGCTTCCCGATGGCTCGGCATTGCGTTTGACCGTTGCCCGGTACTATACGCCTACGGGTAGATGCATACAGAAACCTTATAAAAAAGATGATTTCAAGGCTTATTATGCAGAAGCATACCGTCGCTATCTTGATGGCGAAATGCAACATCCTGACAGTATTAAGTTTAACGATTCCCTGAAATTTGTTACCCCCAAGGGAAAAGTAGTTTACGGAGGTGGTGGTATCATGCCCGATATTTATGTACCACTTGCCACGGATACGCTCCACTCTTTTTATAATATCCTGGCCAACAAGGGAATGATTTATCAGTTTGCCTTTGAATATACAGACAGCCACCGGCCTCAGCTGCGTAAGTTTACAGATTTTAGCCTCTTTGACAAGGGTTTCAACATGACAGGCAAAGAGTACCGGGATTTGGTGGCTTATGCCAAATCAAAAGGAATTACCGAAAATTCCCGTAAGGTAAAATTATCAGAAAACAGAATTAAAATTCTCTTTAAAGCTTATGTAGGAAGGAATATTCTGAATGAAAAAGGGTTCTATCCCATTTATCATGAAATTGATCCTATTTTCAAAAAGGCCGTACAGGTAATGGATAAGCGACATGTTAATGACTAATCCTTCAGGTTAGAGGGAAAGAAGCCGGTTTGCTTCGCCAACGATAAAGTCCTCGTCCTGGTTCATCATACATTTAAAATGATCTTTCGGGCATTTTTTGAAGCCGATTTTACCACACGGACGGCATTTAAGGTCTTTTACCTGTGCTATCACTACTTTCTGCTCCTCGTCCGGCTCATAAGGGTACATACCGAATTCGGGTATGGTATTACCCCAAATACTGATGACCGGTTTTTTAAAAGCAGCGGCTATGTGCATCAAACCTGTGTCGTTGGTGATAACCAATGCCGACTGCCGGATGAGCGAAGCCGACTGATGTAAATTAAGTTGTCCGCAGGCATTCATAATCCCATCATGTGAGCATAACTCCTTGATCTGTTCTGCCGTTTCACGATCTTCGTTTCCACCGAGCAAAACTACCGGCTGCTGCAACCTGTCAATGACTGCTACTACTTTTTGTACCGGGAAAAGTTTAGTGTAATGCCGTCCGCCAATGGAAAAGGCAATAAAAGGCTTTTTCTTCAACAGCGGATATTCGTTTAAATCTATAAAGTCTTTTTCCGGAATAAAGTAATCTAACCCTTTTCTATCGTTTTTTACTCCAAATGATTGTACAGCCTGAAAATAACGATCTACTATGTGCTCTTTCGGCAACCGGTCGATTTTCAAATTGACCATCAGCCACTTTTCAGGATTGGCTTTTGAAAACGAAGCAGAAGGCACTTTTAATGCTCTTTTTATCCGGAACGATCGTAGATTTTTATGCAAATCCACAACAAAATCGAAGTTCTCCGCACGGAGATCAGGGATAATCTCCTCTAATTTGTCACAAAAAGTATGTATTTGATCGACGTACGGACTTGTGGCGAAAAGTACACTGAATTTCTCTTTGGTAAGTATATGTAACCGACAGTTTATCTGTGTTTTCAATGCCCGGATAACAGGCGTTGTGAGTATTATGTCACCAATGGAACTAAACCGGATAATTAGGATTTTTTTCAAGACTTTCCTTTTTTGCAAAGTTATAGAAAACATTGAAATAATTTTTTTTACAAAAACTAACTCCTTTTTCATAAATTTGTAGAAAATAATGACTCGAAAGGGTTACTCTGTTGTTGCTTCCCTTTCCTTTTCATCATAATACTTACAATTAATCAACATTCAAAATTTCAATATTTATGAAAACAAATGTATTCACAAAAAGGATTTTAATCCTCACGCTTCTTTTTACCGGTTTCATTCACTATGCTCAGGCACAGGAGTGGAAAAACAATTTACCGCAAAACAAAGTAAAAAACCACACCCTTACCTTAAAAGATTACCAACAGGCCTTCGCCAAATATTGGGATCAGGGAAAAGTTAAGGAAGCCCAAAAGGCAGAAAATGAAGTACGTGATGAAAACTATGAAAAATTCAAACGATGGGAATGGTACTGGGAAACCCGTGTAGCACCAGAAACTGAAGCTTTTCCAAAAACTACAGCCTGGGATGTATTTAAGCAGTATATGGCAAGACAACCCAAGGCGATTCAACAAAAGGCGTCGGGAAACTGGGTAAGCGAGGGGCCTGATAAAACGCCGGGAGGATATGCCGGGCTGGGACGTGTAAATTGCGTAGCTTTTAGTCCGGTGGATACCAACACGCTTTATGTTGGAACCGCTGCCGGTGGCGTTTGGAAGACAACGGATCTCGGTGGCCACTGGACGCCTTTTGGGGATTTTAATATGTCATTGGGTGTTGCTAATATTGTGGTTGAAAACCACGGTGGCCAAGATATTGTTTACCTCGGAACCGGCGACAAAGATCATTGGGATACCTATTCCATTGGTGTTTTAAAATCGGTTGATGGTGGTCAAATCTGGCAGAAAACAGGTTTAACCTGGCCGGGAACAAACCAGGAAATGGTTTACCGTATTTTGAAAGATCCCAACGATGATAATACGCTTTGGGTTTCCTCCAACAAAGGTTTATTTAAGACGACCGATGGAGGAGTGACCTTTAACATGATTGATGCTCACCACTTCCGGGAAATTGAATTTCAACCCGGCTCCAACACCAACATGTATGCAGGTGATTCGTGGGGTGGTATTTACTACAGTACCGATGGAGGTAACAGCTGGACACAGTCGGTAGATAAATCCGGGGTCAATGCAGGCCGGGTAGCTATTGCTGTTAGTGCTGATAGTGCCAATGTTGTTTACGGGCTTATTGCTGCTTCTGATAATGGTTTGTACGGAGTATATCGTTCCCGTGACTACGGGCACACTTTTCAGGTTGTTCAGGACACGATTAATTTGCTGGGATGGAATTGTTCCGGTAACGATAGCGGTGGCCAGGGGTGGTACGATTTGGTTTTGGTAGCCGATCCGCACAATGCCAACAAAATTTTTGTCGGTGGTGTGAATAACTGGACCTCTGACGATGGTGGCCATAACTGGAAACTTGCTAACCATTGGTCGAGCACCTGTGGCGGGAAAAATGATATTGTTCATGCTGATAAACATTACATGGCTTTTCAACCGGGTACGGATGCTCTTTTTGAATGTAACGATGGCGGTATTTATAAATCGAATACCGGCGTTCATTGGACTAACTTAACCAATGGCATGGCCATCAGTCAGATATATCGTCTGAGTACTTCAGCCACAGTCAGCAATGAGGTAATTGCCGGCCTTCAGGATAACGGTACAAAGTTACTTTCTTCGGCCAATTGGCACGATGTGATGGGTGGTGATGGCATGGATTGCCAGATTGATTATACCGACGTGAAGGTACAATATGGTGAATCGCCCAATGGAGATATCACGAGGACAAAAGACCATTGGCAGAGCTCTAAAGATATTAGCACGGGGATAACCGGATCAGGTGCCTGGGTTACACCTTTTGTCTTGGACCCAAAGGCACACAGAACCATTTATGTTGGCTATCAGGATGTGTTTAAATCCGTTGACCAGGGTGATAACTGGACTAAGTTGAGCAATTGGAGCGGGAAAACTTTACGCTCTGTTGCCGTTGCACCATCTAATCCACAATACATTTATGTTGCTACAAGAACCATCCTCTACCGGTCGACCGATGGCGGCGGGTCATGGAAGGATATTACAGGTTCTCTTCCCGTTAATTATGGGAGTATTACTTACATTACCGTTAAAAACGATAATCCAAATAAGGTTTGGATTACACTGGGTGGGTTTAATAAATTTGGTGTTTTTGAGACAAGAGACGGGGGAGGAAGTTGGGAAAACATTTCTACCGGGCTACCTGAAATACCAGTAAATTGTATTGTACAAAATACGCTGAATAAGGACACTACCGAATTGTATGCCGGTACTGATTTGGGTGTTTATGTACAAAAAGGCCGATCACGCTGGATCCCTTTTATGGCGCATCTTCCCAATGTTGTTGTGAACGACCTTGAAATTCGGTATGACAGTCTGGGAAGTGGCAAATTGTATGCCGGTACTTTTGGTCGGGGGTTGTGGTCTTCTCCCTTGTTTGGGGGCTACATACCACAGATTAAACAAGCTGATTTTGAGGCCGATAATGTTGCTCCTTTTGTGGACGACACCGTCAGCTTCACTGATCTGTCCACCAATAATCCCACTGCCTGGAAATGGGTGATTACACCCAACACAATAACTTATCGGGTGGGAAGCAGTACTTCCCAAAACCCAAAAGTCAGCTTTAATGTTATCGGCTCATATACTGTAAAACTTACCGCTTATGATGCCGATACTTCTTACACCAAGACAGTACAAGATTACATTCAGACAAGAAGTCCACTTAGCGTTAAGGTTACAGCGAACCGTACAACTGTTTGTTCCGGTGATACGACACAGTTGTTTGCCATTACGGATGGAGGATCCGGCAACTATGTCTTTAACTGGGGTTCAACGCCATTTGGCTTTTTTTCTCCGAAGCAAAATCCCATTGTCCAACCTGGTAGCGATTCTGTTATATACAATGTTTCAGTTTATGACGGGGACTTAGTTGCTAATGGTAGTATAAAAATATACCGTGAGGAATGTACGGGAATTCACAATAATGAAGCACTGTTGGGAAAAGTGGAAATCTTCCCAAATCCTAACTCCGGCAGCTTTGTCATCAGTACGGAAAAGGATATTTACAGAGTTGAAATTATGAACCAAATCGGAGCAAAAGTTTTCAGCCGTATTTACAATAGTAAAAAAGTAAGGATTAATCAATCCTTAGCAAAAGGGGTTTACTTTGTTGAAATATACATTGGCTCAGCCTCAGATATTAAAGGAACGATTGCCCGAAAAATAGTGATTCACTAATCTCTGGAAATTATTAAGCAAAAAAGGCTGTCTGAATTAAAATTCAGACAGCCTTTTTTGCTATTGCCATGAAGCCCTCAGCTTTTTCTGCTGATGGTAAATTCGATAATATCCTCCAGTGCATGGCGGGCTTCGTTATCCGGAAATTCATGTAATAGTTCGATGGCGTTATTTTTGTACTCCATCATTTTTTGGCGTGCATAGTCGATACCACCCGATTCCTGAACCCTGTGGATGAGGAGTTCTACACTTTTGGAATCCTGATTTCTTCTTTTAATTGTACGGATAATTTTCTTTTTCTCCGTTTTATTGCTGTTGTTCATCAGGTAAATCAAGGGTAGAGTAATTTTCTTTTCTTTGATGTCAATACCGGTAGGTTTCCCCGTAACGGAAGTTTTTCTGAAGTCCAGCAGGTCGTCCATAATCTGAAAAGCAATGCCGGTAAGCTCGCCTACACGCCAGAGTTTTTCTGCTGCTTCCCTGTCGGTGATGGTAGATAATGCTCCTGTGGCAAAACAAGATGCCAGTAGTGAAGCTGTTTTCTTTCTTATAATTTCAAAATAGACCTCCTCACTAATGTCCAGCTTCCGGGCTTTTTCTATTTGCAGCAGTTCCCCTTCACTCATGTCGCGGGTAGCTTTTGAAACAAACTCCAGCAGATGATGGTTATTGGTTTCTACTGCCATTAAAAGGCCTTTCGCCAGAAGGTAATCACCGGCAAGCACTGCTATCTTATTTTTCCATAAGGCATTGATAGAAAACAGTCCCCGCCGTTTATTGGAATCATCCACTACATCATCGTGTACCAGCGTGGCGGTATGCAACAGCTCGATGAGCGTAGCAGCATAATACGTCGTTTCGCTGATTTCCCCCATCATTTTGGCTGTGTATATCACAATAATCGGCCTAATCTCTTTGCCTTTGGTTTTCAGGATATACTTCATGATGATGTCGAGCAAAGGCACTTTTGAACGTATGGTTGTACGAAAAACCTTGTGGTAGGCTTTTATCTCTTCTGCAATGGGTTTCTTTATGGCGCTTAAATTGCTCATAGGCTTTGTGCGCACAAATTTAAAGCTTATTTTTTGAAAGGGCATTCTATTCTGAGAAAAATTACAGATTATTCAACTGCCAGAGGAAGTTTGAGAATAAAGGTTGTTCCCAGTCCTTTTTCTGAGACAAAGATTATCTCTCCCCCCATTTCCGTCATCAGGTTTTTCACAATAGCCAGCCCCAGCCCTGTTCCTTTCGTTTTTGTCGTAAAATAGGGTTGGAAAATATGTTCTTTGTCTTCTTTGTTAATGCCTTTCCCATTGTCCGTCACGCGAACTTCCACGTATTCCTGTCGTTTCAAGATCTGAATTCGGATATTTTTATCCGACCTGTTTTCCATGGATTGCACTGCATTTTTCAACAAGTTAGTAAAAATCCGCAGCAAATCCTGCATAGAGGTTTGAACTTCAACGTTATCAAGCTCTGAATCGATGGTAATCCTTATCTTGTAAGACTTCCTGAATAGTATTGTCGTGGAGGTGATGGCTTCCATTAGGTTTGCTTTTTCATTTAGTGGAATTTTCATTTTGGAGAAGTCGGAAAACATACCGGCAACCTCGTTCATTGTATCTATCTGGTTAATAAGCGAACGACTCACCGATTTAAACTTTTCATCAAAAGATGGATCTTTGGCGGAATAGACTTTCTGCAGGTATTGTATGTTTAGCTTCATGGGAGTAAGCGGGTTTCTTATTTCATGTGCAATCTGGCGAGCCATCTCACGCCAGGCTTTTTCACGTGCCGAATATTTTATCAGCCGGGCACTCTCTTCCAGCTTTTCTACCATCTGGTTGTATGCTTCGATGAGTTTCCCAATTTCATCATTCCGGTTCCATTCTATTTTTTCATTTTGTCTTTCAATACTTACAGAAGTAATTTTACGCTGTAAGATATTGAGAGGACGAGTCAGTAATCTCGATAGATAAACCATTAAAAGCATACCCAACATTCCGGTGATAACAAACAGATTGAGGAGGTTTGCCAACATTTGGTAATAGGTATGCTGCAGCTCAGATTGTCGTGCAAAATAGGGAAGATTAATAATTCCGGTTTCGACGCCGTTGCTCAGGATAAAAGGGGCATAAGAAGAATAAAACTCCACATTTTGTATTCTTTCCTTACCGAGATAAAAAAGTTTATGGTTTTTTTCTATTTCCGTATAAGCTTCCGGATTGATAAGCCTTGACTGCAGGCCCCTGCTAAATATTTCAGGACGTGAAGAGACAACCAGTTGTCCGGAATTGTCGTACAAATTTATATCTGAAAAGAAAACCATGGAAAACTTTTGCAAATAGGACTGGATTTCCTGTTTGTTCTGCAGCGCAGCACTTCCGAATGGCGCTAATTTATGTTGTAACTCAATGAGCACCGAATGTGTTTTTTCTTTTAGGTTGTTGCTTATGGTTTGTTGGTTGTTCATATTAAAATAATAGAGGATGATGGCTGTTAATGCAAAGAAAACAATCAGCATGGTCGAAAACAACGTGAGCTGTAACCTTGTGCTAAATGAATAACTGAATGTTTCCAGAATTTGTTTTCCGAAATTAATGGATATATACAGCAAAAGAAAAAATCCGGACAGGATAAAAAGTAACGAAAAGGGAAGCAGCCATCCCGAAAGCGTTTGCTGAAGTCTGCTCACAAGCAGCACCTCCTTTTTATTGACCGGAAGCATATAATGGGTGTAACCATTTTTTTTGAAAAATTTTCTCACCGGGGCTCTTTTTAAATCAGAGAGGTCTATTGGATATAGAAAATCCCCAAATTTGTATTCAAGCTTACCTTGCTCGTAAAAAGCAAACGAATAACCAGATAAGTGTAATTCTACCGCACCTGCATCCTGCAAAAGCTCCGGGTAGCCAAGACCTTTTGGAATGATGTTGGTGTAAAACTCAATGTAAAGATTGACCCCTTCCTTTCCGCTCACCAGATCAGGATAATGAAATCGGGCAAGATAATAGATACTTTCGCTGGTATTGTTTACCAATGATAATTCAAAATTATTACTACTGTCCACTATTTTCCCCTGTAATTGTCTGAAGAAAGCATCGCATCCGACAACCTTATTGTCAGGTTGTATCTCCAGCTGTTGCCCCGGCTCACACAAAGTAACCTGTCTGCTGTAGGAAGACAACATACCGTGAAAATATTTTTTGTTCAGATATTGGGAAATCCGGTGTTCTTTGTCCTCCTTTCCGGAAATTATTGTTTTGACAATATTTGTGTCACTTAATATTCTTCCTGATTGGTTTTTAAGAAGATACTGCAAATAAGGGTCCTGTTTTTGCGTAAGCATATTAGCAGTAAACCGTTGATGTGCGTTACGATTTTCCTGTTCGTTCACATTGAGCAGATAAGCAGCCGAAAGTGAGAGTAAAAGGATTGTCAATATACTGTGAAAGTAAGGTTTTTTGCTTCGCCCTATAAACCATATAATTGCTATTAACAGCACACTTAATACATACGCAAGAAAGATGATAGTCTTCTCAACTTCAATGAGCAAAAGAAACAGGAAGGCCGCCAGGGTCAATGTTGCCATTATTTGCCAAAAAGATATTCCCTTTCGTTTGAAAAAACCCAGAAAGCCATCTATCCACAAATACAACAATAGATTAATCAATAGCATCAGGAAGAGTCGTGCAACACCGGTTGTACTGAAATAAACATTTTCAGGGAACAGAATCAGCCCGCCATTTTGTAAAATACCTTCGGTGATAAAATATAAAACCACAGGAAGTGCGAATAGCATAAGCTGAAGCGAGAAGAGCCTTAACAGAACGTGCTTACTCCAGCGGTTTTGTCGGGTTTTTAAAAATCGTAACAGCATGAATAGCCCAACACAGAACAGTACCAGATTCAACACTAAATCTCCCGGGGATTTAAATGCCGGAAGGTTGGTTATTTGTCCTGAAATCCAAAATGAATTATTAAAGACCTTGGGGAATCCCAGATAATATTGGATACCCCTGATGAATATTAAATCGATGAAAAAAGAGAACAGTGTCAAATAGGAATGTCGCAGGGAAATATGGTCTTCTATCTCCTTGTACAAAAGTGACAAAATGAAGGCGAGGTAAAGAATTATTGCCACATACAAAAAGAACAAAACCGTGAGTACATGAGGCGGCATCTCACCGGGTTTTATTAGCAGTGTTATCCCAAATTTGTTTAGCGGATATTCATTTTTACCTGCTATGAGACGGTTATTAATATGAACGCCGTAGGGAAGTATCTTTTTTGTCAATGGATAAAAAATACCCACGGTATATCTTTCCTGAACCGTTTTCATCCCAACGTAAGATCTGTTACCCAGGAATAGAATTTTCACTATTCCGTCTTTCATAGCTGCTAATTGGCCAGCCGGAATTTGATTATTATTCCAATAGAGCAGGGAATCTCCCTCCTTTATTATTATATAAGCTTGTCTATCAGAAAGTTGCTTATTTAATAGCCTCCAACTTATCTTTTTTTTCTGATGAAGGAAATCGAACACCCTATTAGAGGATTTAACACACTGGTTACCAATATTATAAATAGTGTTTTGTGTCTTTTCAACCAGCGATTCCGGACGATAATTATTTTCTGCCCTGTATCGAAGGCCGTAGAAGGCAAAGAGAAGGAGGAAAAAACCTACTGTATAAAGCAGAAATTTTATAGAAGTACGGTGTTTGTCTATTTTTTTCATGTCTCCTCTTCCGAAATGGGATGAGGTAAAAGTAATAAAAATTGACCGACCAGTTTATAGAAGTAAAGAGATTACTATTTATTCGGGTAATCTGTTTTTTGTCTCAGACATATTTTTTTTCAACACAAAAATCAGGCTTGAATAGTTTCCTGTTTTGGCTGCGGCCCAATTAGATTTAGCCCCTTTTATAAAAGCGGGGAAAATCGGTAAACGAGTTTTCCTATACCGTTCACTCAACAGCGATACATAGAAGGCATCAAACCTTAGCGGCAAAGTGTTGATTACCTGTAAATCGTGCCTCTTTGCCAAGCATGAAAAGGCCTCTGGTGAAAAGTGATAGAGATGCCTTGGCACGTCAAGACCCGCCCAATACGCTTTATAAAATACTGCATCCCAGGATAATAAGTTTGGTAGTGCTATAATTAATCTACCCTCATTTTTGAGAAGTCTTTTCACCTCATCCATTCGTTTGTTTATATCTGAAACATGTTCCAACACATGCCACATACAGACAATATCAAAAGATCCTTCCGGTAAATTTTGCAGACTTTGCTCCTCCTCAACTTTCAAACGGTAGTGAGTTTCAGCAAAACTTCTAGCATTGGCATTGGGTTCGACTCCGAGGCACTCCCATTTCTGCTTTTGAAAATAGTTTAATAGTTCTCCGGTTCCACAACCGATATCCAGAATTTTTCCGGTACCCATCAGCTCACTAACAATATTATATTTTCGTTTAATATTGATATTTCGTAAGAGCTGATAGAGTTTTCCAATGATTCCACTGTTTTTTGTACCATGTGAAAGATATTCCGACGATTCATAATATTTCCCTAAATTTTCATCCTTCGGCCTGGGATTCGTAAAAGAGAGGCCACAATCTTTGCAACGCCAAATAGAGAAATTCTCCTGTGTCAGAAAATAATCTTTTACATCCAGTGTTTTAAAAATGTTTTTTGATTGGCAAGCCGGACAGGTCGATACTTTTTTCATGAGTGTTGTTTCACGTGGAACATTTAATTTTAACGACCCAAATAAACCAATAAAACGTTGATGTCAGAAGGAGATACTCCGCTAACCCTCGAAGCCTGACCTATAGTTTTCGGTTTTATTTTGGTCAGTTTTTCACGGGCTTCATACGAAAGGGAGGTGAGCACATTATAATTGAAGTCATCTTTAAGAATTATTTTTTCAAATTTATTTAGTTTTTTCGCAATCTCTTCCTCCTTTTTGATGTAGCCTTCATATTTGATTTGAATTTCAGCAGACGCAATAATTTCGTCGTCTATTTTGTTTTCATCAACAAATTTTTTCATTGTTGTGTGGACAGAAATAAGGTTGTTTAGATTTATCTGAGGACGCAACAACACCGATGCCAGTTTTACTTTTTGTTTTAAAGGAGCCGTGTTATTCTTCAATAATAGTGAATTTATCTCTTCCGGTCGGATACTTCCTTCGGTAATAACTCGTGTGAGTTCCTCAACTTTCTGTTCCTTTTGCTTGTATTTCCGGTAACGCTCGTCCGATGCAAGGCCAAGCTCATATCCTTTTCCGGTAAGCCGTTTGTCGGCATTGTCCTGCCGCAACAAAATCCGGTGTTCGGCACGCGAAGTAAACATTCGGTAAGGTTCGTCCACTCCTTTTGTGATCAGGTCATCGATGAGAACCCCAATGTATGCTTCCGAACGCTTTAGTATAAAAGCATCTTTTTCTTTGTTTCTTAAATGAGCATTGATTCCGGCCATAAGCCCTTGGGCCGCTGCCTCTTCATATCCGGTTGTTCCATTAATCTGCCCAGCAAAAAACAGATTTTTAATGGCTTTAGTTTCAAGATTATAATTTAATTGAGTAGGTGGAAAATAGTCATATTCGATGGCGTATCCCGGACGAAAAATCTTGGCATTTTCAAAACCCACAATCTCCCGCAGTGCTTTTACCTGAATGTAATCTGGAAGCGAGGATGAAAACCCGTTGAGATAGTATTCCACAGTATCCCAGCCTTCAGGTTCCACAAAAAGCTGGTGTCTGGTTTTGTCTGAGAACCGTTCGATTTTATCCTCTATTGAAGGACAATAACGTGGGCCTATGCCTTGAATTCTTCCTGTAAACATGGGGGAATCAGCAAAACCGAGTTTTAGCGTATCATGAACTTTTGGAGAAGTATAAGTGATCCAGCAGCTTCGCTGCCGGGTGAGGTGAGCTTTTTGAAGAAAAGAAAAATTCGAAGGATTTTCATCTCCTTTTTGTTCTTCCAGCTTTGAAAAGTCGATGGTACGGCCATCTACACGAACCGGTGTTCCAGTTTTCAGCCGGGCAGTTTCAAACCCAAGAGCTTTCATCTGATCGCTCAGTCCATAGCTGGCAGGATCTCCCATACGGCCACCGGGAAACTGTTTGGTTCCGATATGAATTTTCCCATTGAGGAAGGTTCCATTGGTTAGAATGATAGTTTTGGCTAAGATTTTCAGTCCCATGGTAGTTTTCACACCATAAACGTAATCACCCTTGACCAGAAGCTCGGTAACGGTATCCTGCCAGAAGTCGAGGTTGGACGTTTCCTCAAGCATTCTCCGCCAGGTAGCAGAGAAGAGCATTCGGTCACTTTGCGCCCTCGGACTCCACATAGCAGGCCCTTTCGATTTGTTCAACATGCGAAACTGAATCATCGACTTGTCTGTTACCACTCCTGAATAACCGCCAAGGGCATCAATTTCGCGCACAATTTGTCCCTTGGCAATTCCACCCATGGCAGGATTACATGACATTTGAGCGATGGCATTCAGGTTCATGGTTATGAGCAGAACCTTTGAACCAAGGTTGGCAGCCGCTGCCGAAGCCTCAGATCCGGCATGGCCTCCACCCACAACAATGACATCATATTTTTCAAACATTTCCATAATGTTCCACGTGAAACACAACTATTTTTGCGGCAGCAAAGATAGGTAATAATCCTCTTTTGCACGCATTTGCAGCTTTTCTTCGTCAGTTTGGTCATCGTAGCCTAACAAATGCAAAACCCCATGAATCAGAACACGTGCAAATTCCTGTTCAAACGCAGTTTGTAAAGCGGAAGCATTTTCACGAACGCGGTCGATGCTTATAAAAATTTCACCGGAAATTATTTCCGGTTGCGTTGACAACGGAAAGGTGATGATATCCGTTAGATAATCGTGCTGTAAATAGCTCCTGTTTATTTTCAATAAGAAGTCATCGCTGCAAAAATGATAAAAGAGATCCCCGGTCTGATGATTTTCTTCTTGAACAGACCGCTTTATCCAGGGAAAATAATTAGTGGGGTCAACAACGAGTTTAGGAACGCTATCTAACTGGTACTTAATCATTTATGGCTTTTTGTGGCGTGTTCTGATAGTAATCGTTCAGCGTTTGATTTCGGTTGTCTAAGTAAGCTTCAGGCAAGGCGCCGGAATTAAACCTTAAAATTAAATTTTCGCCTTCCACAACAATTTCGTCGGTAATCTTTTGTATCAGGAAAACAGCCTGTGTGGAATTATCCTGAATATCCTGCAAGTGATGCTCCTTCAGAAAATATTTTAGGACAGATGGATCTACACCAGTGAAATCAAAAGAAATTACTTCATCTTTCAAACGAGTAGTAATGCTGACCGCCTCGTTTTCAGATAGTACTAATAATAAATGAATGAGATTTGAAAAGCAGGTAACAACGTTCGCCAGATAAATTTCATTAATTGACCATTGGCGAAATAAACCCTCAATGTATTGCTCAATGTGCCAAATCGCCTTGGAATCCAAATTAAGATGGTACTTATCAATTTTATCCATAATACATATTCAATTACAGCGTATGGGCTAAAAATTTCATGTTATACAGAGTTTCCCGGTTAAGGTTACCGCGAAAAGACAAAAATTTCGCATTTCTTTTTTCATTATTTTTGAAAAATAATAAACCAAATATGCTACGAAAATTACTTCTCCTTCTTCTTATTTCCACGGGATTTTATGCTTCGGCACAACAGCGCCAAGCCCTTGAAATGTTCAAACAACAGGCCTTTAATCCCGAATACTCCTGGCAAAGCAAATTCCTTTTCGACTACGATGTCCATTTTTACGGATTGGATATCTCTGTGAGTCCGTCATCGACTTATGTGAGTGGAAATGTGACAATTGGTGTATCCACTCTGGTGGACAAACTCGATACCTTTGCCGTGGAACTTATTCCCGAAATGGCCATAGACTCAGTGTTTCTGGGAGGAAAAAAATTAGTTGCACCCACAAGAAAAGGGGACAATGTTCTGTTTCCCATTCAGACTATCCAAAACAAAGGAACGCATTTCTCCGTTAAAATTTATTATCATGGCACCTCTCCAACCGGTGGATTTTTTTCAGGAATTAGTTTAGCCTATAACAGCTACTGGAAAAAACAGGTAGCCTGGACGTTATCTGAACCCTTTGCAGCAAAAACATGGTTTCCCGTAAAACAGGATTTGAAGGACAAAGCTGATTCGGCCTGGATATTTCTCACTGTTGACAGCAGTTATATGGCAGGTTCGGAGGGTCTGCTAACAGCCGTTACTAAACTCCCCGGCGGAAAAAAACGTTTTGAATGGAAAACTATATACCCCATAGATTACTACCTGCTTTCCTATGCTGTAGCCGATTACAGGGATTACAGTTTTTATGCCCATCCTGACAATCCGACCGGCGATTCTGTTTTGATTCAAAATTATATATATAATTCGGATGCATATTTCAGGCAAGCCAAAAGCTATATCAAAAAAACAGCTGATTTCATTGACCTTTATGTTAAATTATTTGGCCCATATCCCTTCCGTAAGGAGAAATACGGCCAAAGCCTGACTGAGCTGGCCGGGGGAATGGAACATCAAACCATGACTACCCTTGGGAACTTCGGATTTGACCTTGTGGCGCACGAACTGGGACATATGTGGTTTGGCGATAATGTTACCTGTGCTGACTGGAGTGATATATGGGTGAATGAAGGCTTTGCCACTTATGCGGATTATCTGGCTAACGAATACATCAATGGCGATCTTCTTGCACATGTTTTTATTATCAAAGCGAAAGACAATGTCCTTTCGCTGCCCGGAGGCTCCGTTTACGTTCCGAAAGACAAGATTTATCCGGGAAATGAATGGCGAATTTTCAATAGCCGGCTGACCTATGATAAAGGAGCACTAATCATCCATATGTTGCGACATGAAATAAACAACGACTCGATTTTCTTCAAGATTTTAAAGACTTACCAAACGCAGTTTGCCGGAGGTGTGGCTACGGGTGATGATTTTAAATCGGTTGTGAATGCGGTGACCGGCGACGACTATACCTGGTTTTTCAAGCAGTGGTATTATGGCGAAGGTTACCCTATTTATTCCGTTGAATGGTACGACTCAACCAATATTTTGCATCTGACGAGTACACAAACAACTTCAACAGCCAACCCAGGATTTTTCAAAATGTGGATGGATTACAAAATCGAATTTACTGATGGCCGTGACACCCTGGTTCGCCTTCAGCAAACTGCTAACACAAACCAGTTTACGGTTCCGGTTTCAGGAAAAGTACAGGGAATTGTAGTAGATCCCAATGACTGGACATTGCAAAGAGTGGAAAATATAAGCTCGGTGGGTATTCGCAACCGGCATAACCCGGCGTATTTTAGTATGGGGCCGGTGCCGGCAAACCGGTATCTCTACATAAATTTCCAGTATCCGACAAGTGCTGTCAAACATATTTTGGTCATCGACCTGAATGGCAGAAAGCTTTTGAGAGCCACTACTTATGCTAAATCGTTTACAATCAACACTTCCCAACTAAGGAAAGGCCTTTATCTGGTTCGTGTAGAGACAGCCGGACATATTTTTATCCGCAAATTTATCCGGTAGGAAAGCACACTTATCATTGTCAAAATAAATTAATTTAGCCCCATGATTTTAGTAACCGGCGGAACAGGACTTGTAGGATCGCATTTGCTTTTTCAGCTTTTGCAAAAAGAAGAAAAAGTATGTGCACTGCGGCGTAGCGTATCATCGGTTGACCGGACAAAAAAAATCTTTTCCTATTATTCCAACCAACCGGAAAAATTCTTTTCAAGGATTGAATGGATAGAAAGCGATGTTCAGGATATTGAAACGCTTTTGAAAGCTTTTGCAGGCATTGAAAAAGTCTATCATACCGCGGCCATGGTTTCTTTTAATCCAAAGGACAAGGATGAAATTATGGAAACCAATGTTACCGGAACAGCCAATGTGGTGAACGCCTGTCTGGAGAAAAAAGTCAAAAAGCTTTGCTATGTTAGCTCCATAGCGGCATTGGGACGTGCCGGAAACGACGGGATAACCACCGAAAAAAGTGAGTGGAAAAATGACCGTAAAATTTCACCCTATTCCCTTAGCAAATATGAAGCGGAACGGGAAGTCTGGCGTGGCATGGCCGAAGGGTTAAAAGCTGTTATTGTGAATCCATCAGTTATCCTGGGTCCCGGCGACTTTACCAAAAGCAGCATTAAAATGTTCCAAACGGTCTATAACGGTTTAAAGGTTTACACCAAAGGGATGAACGGTTACGTGGGCGTAAATGATGTGGCCAAAGCCATGATTTTGCTCATGGAAAACGATATTTCAGGAGAGCGGTTTCTCCTAAACAGCGAAAACCTCAGTTACAAACAACTATTCGAAATGATGGCTCACTCACTGGGCGTGGCAGCACCAAAATATAAGGCTGGGACGTTTTTAAGTGAACTGAGCTGGCGGATACTGAAAGCGAATTCGTTTATCACGGGAAAAAGTCCGTTGATAACAAAGCAAACAGCAAGAACCGCTAACAGGATTTACCATTACAGCAATAACAAATTTGTGAAAGCAACAGGCATGCATTTTACCCCCATGGCGGAGTGCATTGAGCGAACAGCTACAATATTTCTGAAAAGCCGATAGCTATAATTTCCTCATCAGTTTCTCCAGTTTATCCAAAGCCTCTTCTTCGGAAAGGTTTCTGAAAAGGATAGTTTCCCCTTTATAAAGGTTGACTTTTCCAGGAGCAGCCCCCACAAAACCATAATCGGCACCAGCCATTTCGCCGGGGCCGTTTACCAAACAACCCATGACGGCTATTTTCAACCCTTTGAAATTTCCCAGCCTCTTTTTCACCATTTCAAGTTCATTTTCAATATTGAAAAGAGAGCGTCCACAAGAAGGACAGGCAATGATTTCGGTCTTGGA
>VAPK010065997.1_pt1 | contig 33906 bp, 28 predicted proteins | sample 3395031 | NCBI WGS metagenome assembly VAPK01 (sample SAMN08290443, study PRJNA428436) | hydrothermal vent metagenome | isolation source: Deep-sea hydrothermal vent chimney 1 | place: Pacific Ocean: Juan De Fuca Ridge
ATGGCCAGAACAACTCTTCCCGCTTTACGCAAACTGGATGCAAATACCTGGTCAGTATCCATACTCACTTCTGCACTGCGTAACAAACGTTTAACACGCCCATAATTCAAGCCAGATTTTTTTGCGACTAATTTCTGTAATTCATGAATATATTCCAAACCATGAACACTTTGTTCACGATCCAGTGGTAGGACATAACCAATTACGGCCGGATGAGCAGCGGCGAGCTTGCGAGTGGCTTCCGCTAAAATATCGCGTGGCCAGGGCCAACCACCTTTTTCCTGTAAGGAGGCTTCATCGATCTTTATGATGACAACATCCTGATTTGCAGCGTTAGTTGAAGAAAAACGGACCCCTAAATCATAACCTATCAGCTCAACATCACGATTAAGATCGGTGACTACCGCTAACATGCATAGCAGCATGACAACTAAACCGATTATCCAATCTGTTTGCCAATATTTTTTCACAGAGAACTGAAACCCTTCATTATTATTCTAATTTTTCGGTAGTTAATATAACTTAAAATCATACATGATGCCTGAATCTATCCATTATCTGACTCTCCTACCTTAATATCGGTCACAAATTCAGTATCATGAATAAAAAAAGGGCTAACTATGAAAAAAACACAGTCAGCCCCTCATTATTAAAGATTTAATGCTTTTTATGACTATTTGTACTCTAGCTGTCTTTAGCAACAGTGGGTTTACGCAATTTAATGTGTAATTCACGTAATTGTGCTTCACTTACTGCTGATGGCGCTTGAGTTAACAAACAGCTCGCAGATTGTGTTTTAGGGAAAGCCATAACGTCACGAATTGAAGTTGCGCCTGAAAGCAGCATGACTAAACGATCCAAACCAAAGGCAATACCACCATGTGGCGGGCAACCAAATTTCAATGCATCGAGTAAGAAGCCAAATTTTTCTTCTGCTTCTTCGTCACTAATGCCTAATGCTTTAAAGACCTTCATTTGTACTTCTTCACGATATATACGCATTGAACCACCGCCTAATTCCGTACCATTCAACACCATATCGTAGGCGCGTGAGTAGCAATTACCCGGATCAGACTCTAATAATTCAAGGTCACTCTCTTTTGGTGAGGTAAATGGGTGATGCAATGCATGCCAGCGATTACCACCTTCATCCCACTCAAACATTGGGAAATCGACTACCCACAACGGCTCCCATTCGCCTTCCATCAGCCCTAAATCTTCAGCTAATTTCACTCGTAATGCACCTAAAGCTTCGTTGACGATTTTCGCTTTATCTGCACCAAAGAAGACGAGATCACCGTCTTCTGCGCCAGTACGTTTAATAATTTCTAAAACCGCATCATCAGGTAAGAATTTTAAGATAGGTGACTGTAAGCCTTCAACGCCCCTGGCTAGTTCGTTGACCTTAATGTAGGCCAGCCCTTTTGCACCATAAATACCAACAAAATTGGTGTAACCGTCGATATCTTTACGGCTTAATTTACAGCCTTGTGGCAAGCGCATGGCAGCAACACGACCTTTTTCATCCTTGGCGGGACCAGAAAAGACCTTAAATTCAATATCTTGCAGTAAATCAGCAATATCCACTAACTCCATTGATATACGCATATCCGGCTTATCTGAACCAAAACGACGGATTGCTTCATCGTATGTCATACGTGGAAATGGATTCGGAAGCTCAACATCAAGAACCTCTTTAAATATTCCGCGCATCATATATTCCGTCAACGACATAATTTCTTCTTCATCGATGAATGAAGTTTCGATATCGATTTGAGTAAATTCTGGCTGGCGATCGGCACGTAAATCTTCATCACGGAAACAACGTACGATCTGGTAATAACGATCCATGCCCGACATCATCAATAACTGTTTAAACAGTTGTGGTGACTGAGGTAAAGCAAAAAAACTGTTTTCATGGGTACGGCTTGGCACTAGATAGTCACGAGCACCTTCTGGTGTTGCCTTGGTTAACATCGGTGTTTCGATGTCCATAAAACCATTATCATCAAGGAAATTACGCAAAGTTCGCACAATATCCGAACGCATTTTTAAACGTTTTTGCATTGGCTCACGACGTAAATCGATGTAACGGTATTTTAAGCGAATATCTTCTGCAACTTCATCATCTGCAACATCAAGCATAAACGGAGGCGTTTCAGCAGCATTTAATATGGTTAATTCTTTACCGAGAATTTCAATCTGACCCGTCGCTAATTTGTCATTTTTTGTGCCTTCAGGACGGAAACGTACCAGGCCTTTTACTTGCAGAACAAATTCATTACGCACATTTTCTGCTGTAGCAAAAGCATCTTCAATATCAGGATCATAAACAACCTGCAAAAGACCTTCACGATCACGCAAATCAATAAAAATAACGCCACCATGGTCTCGACGACGGTGAACCCAGCCGCAAACGGTAACTTCTTGATCGATCAATGATTCGGTGACTTCACCACAATAATTTGTGCGCATTTCTTAATCCTAAAAACGGTTAAAACGAAGGCGGGAATGTTACGGCTCTGCTGCTATGAGTGCAAGATGATTCACACACCAAAATCCGCTAAAAAGGGCTAAACAACCCCATTTTTGGCTATTTTTCCTCTTATGAGGGCTTTTTATTACTATCACCGGCAATATTCTTCTTACTGCCCGATTTAAAATCTGTTTCGTACCAACCAGCCCCTTTTAAACGAAAACCTGCCGCAGAAATCAGCTTCTTTAATTCAGGCTTTCCACATTCGGGACATTCGACAAGCGGCTCGTCACTGATCTTCTGTAAAGCTTCTTTTTTGTGACCACAGGCCTGACATTCATATTCGTAAATTGGCATTAGGAAATCTCAAACTGCATAGATATAAAGGTCGCATATTATACCCAGCGAATCGAGTATTAGCGATAAAAATGTAGAATTTATAAGCAGAATAAATAAAAGTCCGGCGATTGCCGCCGGACTAATATACTAAAGACAACATTTACTTTTTAAGTTGCTTACCGATTTCTTTAGCAACTGAATTTGCCGCATCTTTTAATCCAGCAACAACTGTCTTACTACCAGCTTTGAATATATCTTCTCGCTCATCAAAATGAAACTTCTTAGGCGCATCTAGATCAACACCTGACATAAAAGGATTATGATAGCCGTACATCATTGTGTCCTGGTATAGTATGGCTCCATCTTTTACATTAACTAATCTTACAAATGTTTTTGTTTCTGGTCGCCAATGACTAGAAATCAATGCATTTTCAACAACATAACCTGCCGTTAATGGAGAAACATCCAATAGAGCATCAACCGTTAATGAATTATATTTATTATAATCTTTAAGGAACATCGTTTTCTCAGCCCGTTTAACCTTGATAGAATAGGTTTTATAGCCCGCCTTTCTTAAAGAACGATGTAATTCTTTTGTTAAATATTTATTAAATGAAAACTTTTCTTTTTTTAGCACACCAACAAATTTAGGTTTAATTTCTTTGGCTCTGTCTTGTTCATGAATTGCTCCCCAAGGTGTAGCACTTGAAAGATCCATTACTTGATAAAGTGGTTCTTTAATTTCTAGTATAGCGATACTTCGTATATTTTTTGTTGCATCTGGTTTAAATAAAACCGCAGAAGGTCCACCACAACCTGACGAAACAACTACAACAACTAACCACAAAATAATATTTTATATTTTCATTTTAAATTCCCTGTTATCATAATAACCCCCAGTATAATCACACTTAGAACAACATATATACTCGGTTTTTTGTAACTGCGTGCAAAAATATGTTAACAAACTCACTGTAATGGAACGGGGAAACTTGCAACTCAATTTAGACAATAGTGGTTCTATTCAAACTCCGGTAAAATAAGTGCATAAAGTGCACTTTAACTTAAGCCGAGATCCTGATGACTACGTTTCGCACTTCGTTCATCAACATCACGGGCTTTATTAATTGCCTGAATCAGACGGGTATGCTCAATTTCTCCCAGCCCACTATTTATATAGTGTTCAGCAGCATGAAGAACCTGCTGCAAATACGTGAACTGATAATGACAATTCAAGAATGACTTGGCGATAAAATCAGGATCTTTTTCCGTCTCTCGCATATGTTTTGCTTTTTCAAGTGCACATTCCAACTCTTGGGAATTTGGCTTACTCATCAGGTTAACCCCATATTTTATTTAACTCTGTTATTTATAGCATATACTTATAATAATATATAAAACAACTGGATAGCATTTAATAGCGTATTAATGGTAACGTAAAAATATGAGCACACAATCCACATCTAAAACCATGTTAAAACTTAAACGGGTTGCAATTGATACCTACCATGAAAATGTTGCATTCCTGCATCGCAATTGTGAGTTATATCGTGCTGAAGGTTTTCAGGCATTAAGTAAAATATCGATTATGGCAAACGGCACTCGTATCCATGCGGTACTGAATGTTGTTGATGATGAACAAATCGTTGCTCCCGGTGAACTTGGGCTTGCTGAACAAGCCTTTAAACAATTAAACATGGAAGATAAGCATCTCGTCTGTGTGGAGCATGCCGAACCACCCGGTTCAATGGATGCGGTAAGACGAAAAATAGATGGCCAAAGACTAACACTTACTGACTTTCAATTTATTACACAGGACATTATCGATAATCGCTATTCAAGAATGGAAATGGCCACTTTTCTGGTTGCCTGCGCACAGAGTGGTCTGGATCGGGAAGAAATTTTATACCTGACTCAGGCCATGACCGATTCCGGCGAACGTATGTCATGGGATGCAACGCTTGTTGCAGACAAACATTGTATTGGAGGTATCCCTGGCAATCGCACCACCATGATCATTGTGCCAATTATTGCAGCACATGGTTTACTCATGCCAAAAACATCCAGTCGTGCAATCACCTCACCTGCCGGCACGGCTGACACCATGTCCGTGTTAGCCGAAGTAAACTTATCACCTGAAGCCATGCATAGTGTTGTTAATAAAACTCAGGCCTGTCTTGCATGGGGAGGCAAGGCAAAACTTGCACCGGCTGATGATATTTTAATTTCTGTTGAACGCCCATTAGGTATTGATTCAGAAGGCCAGATGCTGGCTTCTATTTTGTCAAAAAAACTGGCTGCAGGTGCGACACATTTATTAATTGATATTCCCGTTGGACCAACCGCCAAAGTACGCCACATGAATCAGGCATTACGTTTACGTAAAATGTTTGAATACCTTGGAGATCGTTTAGGTATTCACCTTGAAGTGGTTATTACCGATGGTAGTCAGCCGATAGGAAATGGTATTGGCCCGGTGATGGAAGCGCGTGATGTCATGATGGTACTGGAAAACCAGATAAATGCGCCTGCCGATCTGAAACAAAAATCTCTAAGGCTGGCTGGACGTATTCTTGAATTTGATCCTGATGTACGCGGTGGTCAGGGTTATACAATTGCAAGAGATATTCTTGAAGATGGACGTGCATTGAAAAAAATGCATGAAATCATCAAAGAACAAGGAAACATTGAAATTAATTTTAACCCTGCACCGCTTTATGTTGATATAAAAGCAGATAAAAAGGGTGTAGTAACTGTAATTGATAACTTTCAACTCGCAAAAATTGCACGTCGTGCTGGTGCGCCAATGGATAAACATGCTGGAGTTGACCTGAATAAAAAATTGGGTGAGAGTGTAAAAAAAGACGAAGTGTTATACCGAATTTACGCCGAGTTTCCTGCCGACTTTAAATTTGCACAAATACTGGCAGATAAATATAACGGCTATAAAATTGGTTCCGCAGATGAAGTCACACAAGCTTATATGGAAATCTAACTTAGACAAAAAGGCCTCTTCTATGACACCGGTAATTTATACTTTCCCAAGTTACCAACAGCAAGGCAAGCAACTCGCCAACAGCCTTAACGTATCCTGTTTGGATATCAATGTTCATCATTTTCCGGATAAAGAAAGCCTTGTTACCTTACCGCCGCAAAAAAATGAACATGTTATTTTTTGTTTAAGCCTCGATTACCCAAATAACAAATTGATTGAATTATTTCTTGCTGCAAAAACAGCCCGGCAACAAGGCGTTAAAAGACTTAGCCTGGTGGCACCCTATCTTTGTTATATGCGACAGGATAAATCTTTTCACTCTGAAGAAGCCATTAGCCAACAAATAATTGGCCAGTGGTTAAGTGAATTATTTGATGATGTTATTACGGTTGATCCTCATTTACACCGAGTAACAAATTTAGATTCTGTTATACCCGATACAAATAATATTATTTTAACAGCAACACCACTACTTGGAGAGTTTGTAAAATCTCTTAACAAAGATATTCTTTTAATGGGACCGGATGAAGAATCATTGCAATGGGTGAAACAGGTTGCATCTATCTGTGATGCCTCTTATGCTGTTGCAACAAAAATACGACATAGTGATACTCATGTCAGCATACAACTTCCTGAAATAAATTTTCAGGATCAATATGTCATTCTGGTGGATGATGTAATCAGTACCGGAAATACGGTTGCACAAACAGCCATACAACTCTATGCAGCAGGTACAAGTCAGGTGGATGTACTTGCCACCCACGCCCTGTTTAGTAAAGATGCAATGGATGCGTTAGAAAAAGCAAATATAAAAAATAGTTGGAGCAGCGATAGCATTCCACACAAAACAAATAGCATTCTACTGGCTAATTTATTAGCTGAAAAAATAAAAAATATTTTTTAAATTATGCCCCTTTTATATCTCATCTTTTTATCTATCCTCCTTATTATCGTATTACAAATAGGTGTATTTAGTATCGTTTTAACCAAACTAGGCTTATCTCCTGATTCAGCGATATTACTATTAGCAAGTACCTTGTTAGGGAGTTTAATCAATCTACGCTTATTCACTATGGACTCTTCTGCTGAAGATGAGTTACCGGAAAACTATTCAATACCACGATCATTATTTCACCCCATACCGGTTTTAAAAGGAAAAATAATTGTTGCACTTAATGTTGGAGGAGCCCTAATTCCCATTTGTTTTTCTCTATATTTAATGTCACTACATTCAGTAACTCCACTACAGTTTATTCCAGCCATTACCATTGTTGCTTCAGTTAGTTATTTTTTTAGTCGTCCTATAAAAGGATTGGGGATCGGTATACCCGTTTTTATTGCGCCGGTAACCGCAGCAATATCTGCCCTGATTATTTCACCTGAACACAGTGCGCCACTTGCCTATATTTGTGGTACCTTAGGTGTGCTAATTGGTGCTGACTTATTTCGACTTAAAGATATAAAATACATAGGTGCACCTGTCGCTGCTATTGGAGGCGCAGGTACTTTTGATGGCATCTTCTTTACCGGTATTATTGCCGTCTTACTTGCCTGAAAACAACAAAATGAAGAAAAATAATAAATCAATTTTAATTACAGGATGTTCAAGTGGTATTGGTTTGTGTGTTGCGCAAGCATTACAACAACGTGGTTACCGTGTTTTTGCTACTGCACGTAAAGAAGAGGATGTAAAAAAACTCATTACCTTAGGACTGGAAAGTTTTCAGCTTGATCTTGATGACAGCAATTCAATTAAATCTGCCTTTAATGCGATCATCGAAAAAACGAATGGAAGACTTGATGCTCTTTTCAATAACGGTGCTTATGGCCAGGCCGGTGCTGTTGAAGATTTAAGCCGTGATGTTTTACGACAACAATTTGAAACCAATGTTTTTGGCTGGCATGAACTCACTAACCTTGCTCTCCCTATTATGCTAAAACAAGGTCATGGGCGAATTATTCAAAACAGTTCTGTACTGGGTTTTGTTGCTTTAAAATTTCGTGGTGCTTATAACGCAAGTAAATATGCTATTGAAGGGTTAAGTGATACTTTACGACAAGAATTAATGGGAACAAATATTTATATTTCGCTAATTGAACCAGGGCCAATAGAAAGTCAATTCCGCAAGAATTCACTTTCTATGTACAAGAAAAACATTAATAAAGAAAACAGCCGGTTTAAAACTGAATATACAGCAACTGAAGAGCGTTTAAGTAAAGACGGGCCTGCCGTCCCTTTCACCTTACCGGCGGAGGCAGTATTAACAAAAGTCATTCATGCATTAGAAAGTAAAAAACCGAAACCACGTTATTATGTTACTTTTCCAACTTATTTGTTTGGTTACTTAAAACGAGTTTTATCTACTCGTTTAATGGATAAGTTACTCAATAAAATATAGATTTCTACAGACCTCATTATGAATTTATTTTAACTACGAATTCCTTTTCCAGTATTCAACAGGTACAAACAAAAACTAAACAAGACCACTACAAATAAAATAATAATACTAAATGCAGTTACTAAGTCGATATCCGACACGCCTAACATGCCATAACGCATAGCATTAACCATGTATAAAATCGGGTTCACTAATGATACGTTTTGCCAAAATGCGGGCAGCATATCTATTGAATAAAATATCCCGCCTAAATAGGTTAAAGGAATTAAAACAAAGGTGGGGATTATAGATATATCATCAAATGAATTTGCGTAGATAGCATTAATAAAACCACCTAAAGAAAATAATATTGCCGTTAAAATGACAACTGAAAATAATATAAAATAACTATGTATATTAAATTCGGTAAAAAATGTTGAAATTAATGCAACAACAAACCCTACAGTTAAACCTCGCGCAACACCACCAATGACATAACCTGTAAGAATTAAATAGTTTGGCATGGGAGAAACCAGCATTTCTTCAATAAAATGTGAAAATTTTGACATGTAAAACGACGCCACTACATTTGCATATGAACTATTAATAATCGACATAAGAATAATGCCTGGAATAATGTAATCCATGTAAGAGTAGCCAGCTATATTGCTCAGCTGCGAACCAATTAGCTGGCCAAAAATAACAAAGTATAAACCGGTGGTTATAACAGGGGGAACAACTGTTTGTACCCAGATGCGTGCAAAACGTAAAATCTCTTTCGTAACGATTGTTTTAAAAGCAGTAAATTGTTGATTAAGATTCACAGCGTTCCCTCTTCAACCAGGCGAATAAATAATTCTTCCAAGCGGCTACTTTTACTGCGTAAACTGCTTATATTTATATTTCGCTTGTTTAGTTCAGAAAACAGATTATTTAAACTATATTTTTTAGAAATTTCAACTTCAAAAGTTAAGTCATCAATTTGTTTTATATTGCAATCTTTGTCGTCATTCCAGTCTTGCAACTTATCATCCAGCTTTTCTTCTGAATTTAAAATAAAAGTTTCAACGTGTAACTTTGCCAGCAAAGTTTGCATCCCCGTATTTTCAATCACCACACCTTTATTAATGATCGCAATATTTTTGCATAAAGCTTCTGCTTCTTCTAAATAATGTGTTGTCAGGATAATAGTTGTGCCTTGCTGGTTAATTTCCTGAAGAAATTTCCACATAGAACGACGAATTTCAATATCAACTCCAGCCGTGGGTTCATCCAGAATAAGAATTTTGGGTTCATGTACTAATGCGCGAGCAATCATTAATCGCCGTTTCATGCCACCGGATAATTCTCTTCCTATAGTGCGGCGTTTTTCCCACAGCCCAAGTTGTTTTAAATATTTTTCTGCACGTTGATAGGCGAGCTTTCTGTTAATGCCATAATATCCAGCTTGATTAACCACAATTTCAATCGTTGGTTCAAACTGGTTAAAATTAAATTCTTGTGGCACTAAACCAATAAAACTTTTAGCGATCTCCAGTTCAGAATCAAGATTATGTCCAAATATTTTAACTGTGCCACTACTTTTATTGACTAATGAAGTAATAATACCAATTGCTGTAGATTTACCTGCACCATTTGGACCGAGTAAGGCAAAAAAATCACCTTGTTTAACTTCGAGATTAATACCACATAATGCTTGCACACCATTTTTATAGGTTTTATACAGATCAGATATTTCTAAAGCGTTCGTCATTTTTTATTCTTTAGTGTGTGAGGTTAAAACAGCAAAACAGGACGGAAGATAATTATTATTTATCAGATTATATTTTCATTCCTAATAATATCTTTAATATTAAAATTATATTCATTTTTACTCAATATGTTTTTCACTTCCAGTTTTTGAGCACCCGTACGCCATTTTGGATGTGCAAGATTAATCAGTTTTGGCATAGGGAATCTTTCACGTTTACTATTTAAAACCAACATAACAATGGGACGTAATTTACTTTTTTCACTTGCCGAAACAACAACACCAACATGTCCCAGATTTAATTCAACCACACAGCCAATGGGGTAAATACCAAGACACTTAATAAATTGTTCGATAATATCTTTATCGAAATCTTCGTTCACCCATTCATACATGTTTCTTAAAGCATCATAGGGTGTAATCGCATCATGATAACAGCGGTCACTGGTGATGGCATCGTAAACATCAACAATCGCAACCATGCGCGTCATATTATTAATTTCATCACCTCCCAACTGTGAAGGATAACCTTTGCCATTACGACGTTCATGATGATGTTTAACAATGTCTAAAACATCAAGCGGCAAATCATCTTGCTCTTTTAACATCTTAAACCCTTCCATGGGATGGGTTTTTATTACTTCAAATTCATCATAGGTTAATTTGTCTGGTTTATTGAGAATATCAAGGGGCACTCTCATCTTTCCGAGATCATGTAGTAAACCACCTAAACCAATAATCTCAAGTTCAGATTTACTCATACCTATAGAGCGCCCAAAGCTCACCGCCATAATGCAAACATTCAAACAGTGAATAGAAGTATATTCATCACGTTCTTTCATGTTGGTTAACCAAACCATGGCATGTGGGTTACGGGTGACACTGCTTGCTACCTCTGTAACAAGTTCTTTTGCCTCGTCAGTATTAACAGCTTGTCCTAAACGAACATCTTCCAAAGCACGATCAATATATGTTCGTGTTCGAGTATGCACCTTACGTGCTGCTTTTAATTCTTTTTGAAGATTATTTTGTTCAAGATCAGCTTGTTCAGATTCATCTGCAACTAAATTATTTGAAACGGACTCATCTTTTCCTGGAGTAGATAAAGATCGTAAATGGGCATATATAGATTTATCTGATTTTTCAGCATCAATATAAACATACTCACAGGTTTTCTGAAATTGGGAAATATCTTCTGTGTTTTCAATCAAAACACCCTGTAATAAAAAAGATGTTTCTGTCCATGGGCGATCTAACTCGCTGACATACATGCCTTTTTTTAATTGAGAAATATCAATTTTAACTTTCATTTATTGCAACACATCCTATAGCAATTATCTGAAGCGATTCAGGAACAAACTTCCATATCAAACACAGACTTTTTCTACTTGGGGAAATTAAGTATATGTCATCTACACAATAAATAAGGCCTTTAAGCCTAATATTTCAAGCATTTTATCGCCTTCTGTAGTAGTTTATTTAATCTACCCAGCGCCGCGCATTACGGAACAAGCGTAACCATGGACCATCTTCACCCCATTCATCCGGGTGCCAGGAATGTTGAACAGTTCTAAATAAACGTTCTGGATGCGGCATCATGATATTAAAGCGCCCATCTTCTGAGGTTAACCCCGTAATACCATCAACCGAACCATTTGGATTATGAGGATATCGTTCAGTAGCTTGCCCAAGGTAATCAACATATTTCATTGAAACCAAACCGTCAGTTTGCACTTGTTGAGATAAGCCATCTTTTAAAAATTTAACCTGACCTTCTCCATGCGCAACCGCAATTGGCATACGTGAACCTGCCATACCCTCAAAAAGTATTGAAGCGGATTCTTGCACTTCAACTAAAGAGTAACGTGCTTCAAATTGTTCAGATAAGTTACGTTCAAATTGTGGCCAGTGCAATGCACCCGGAATGAGGTCTTTTAAATGCGACATCATTTGGCAGCCATTACAAACACCTAAAGCAAAGCTGTCTGTGCGATTAAAGAAAGTTTCAAATTCATCACGCATCGCATTGTTATGCAAAATTGTTTTTGCCCAGCCACCACCTGCACCTAAAACATCACCATAAGAGAAACCACCGCAAGCAACTAAACCCTGAAAGTCATTTAAGTTATGACGGCCTTCAATAATGTCACTCATGTGAATATCAACGCTGGCAAAACCTGCTTTCTCAAATGCAGCCGCCATTTCAACATGGCCGTTTACACCTTGCTCACGCAAGATTGCCATACGCGGACGATGGCCTAGATTAAGATAAGGTGCAGATATATTTTCCTGCGCATCAAAGTTTAAGTTTGCATGTAAACCAGGATCATTATGATCTAATAAATTATCAAACTCTTGTTTGGCACAATCAGCATTATCACGTAAAGCTTGAATCTGGTAAGAGGCATCTGACCAAACACGTTGTAAGTTGCGACGTTTTTCATTTAATACATCTTGATCGTTATATTGAATAACAATGTTATCGTCATTATTGAGTTGCCCGATAACATGACTGTAATGACCTAAGCCAGCTTTCTTTAACTCTGCTAAAACTTCATCGGTATATTCATGTTGTATTTGTATAACAGCACCAAGTTCTTCATTAAACAAACTTGCGATCGAACTATCACCAAGGTTATCTAAAATAATATTAATACCTGTATGTCCCGCGAAGGCCATTTCACACACAGTGGCAAGTAAACCACCATCAGAACGATCATGATAAGCAAGTAGTCGATTTTTTTGATTAAGTTTTTGAATTACGCTAAAGAAGTTCTTTAACATATTGGCATCATTTAGATCTGCACTATGATGACCAAGCTGTTTATAAACTTGCGCCAAACATGTTGCGCCTAACCTGTTTTTACCCTTACCTAAATCAATCAGGATTAAATTACTATCGCCTAAGTCTGTGCGTAATTGAGGCGTTAGTGTTTTAGATACATCTTCAACAGGTGCAAAAGCAGAAATAATGAGTGACAACGGTGCGGTAACTGAATGCGTAGTACCACCTTCATCCCAAACTGTTTTCATTGACATGGAATCTTTACCAACCGGAATAGCAATGCCGAGTTTTGGACAAAGTTCTTCACCCACCGCTTTTACCGCATCATATAGACCAGCATCTTCACCAGGGTGTCCCGCGGGTGCCATCCAGTTTGCAGATAACACCATGTCGCTGATTTTATTAATTCGAGCAGCAGCGATATTTGTGATCGCTTCACCCACAGCCATGCGTGCAGAAGCCGCATGATCCAGCAAAGCAACCGGAGTACGCTCCCCCATCGCCATAGCTTCACCTTTTAGCGTATCATACGCCGCGGCGGTAACGGCAACATCCGCCACAGGAACTTGCCAGGGGCCAACCATTTGATCACGCGCAACCATACCCGTAACGGTTCGATCACCAATAGTGATTAAGAAATTTTTACAGGCAACCGTCGGCAACGCTAAAACACGTTTTGCCGCTTCTGGAATTTTAATATCTGCCAGTGAGAAATCTTGCTTGGGTACAGGATGATGTTTCACATCACGGCGCATTTTAGGCGGTTTACCTAAAAGCACATCCATTGGCATATCAATCGGCGTATTATCAAAATAGCCATCGCCAACGATCAACGTTTGTTCTTTAGTGGCTTCACCAACCACCTCGAATGGGCAACGTTCACGATCACATATTTCACCAAAAGCGTCGATATTCTCCGAACTAACCGCTAAAACGTAGCGTTCTTGTGCTTCATTACACCAAATTTCCATTGGCGCCATGCCCGGCTCATCATTCGGAATCATACGCAGCTCAAATTTACCACCACGGCCACTGTCATTAACTAACTCAGGCAAAGCATTGGATAAACCACCTGCACCAACATCGTGAATACTGATAATCGGGTTCTGATCGCCTAACTGCACACAGGTATCAATGACTTCCTGAACACGACGTTCAATCTCTGGATTACCTCGTTGTACCGAGGCAAAATCCAGACTTTCATGGCTATCACCCGATGCCATGGATGAGGCTGCACCGCCGCCCAAACCAATCAACATCGCAGGGCCACCTAAAACAACAATTTGTGAACCTGGAGGAATATCATTTTTATCAACATGATCGGCACGAATATTACCCAGACCACCGGCCAACATAATTGGCTTGTGATAACCGCGCACTTCTTCACCGGCAAAGCTGGTAACTTTTTCTTCATAGGTTCTGAAATAACCACAAATATTTGGGCGACCAAATTCATTATTAAATGCCGCTGCACCAATCGGCGCCTCGAGCATAATATCCAACGCAGAAACAATACGACCAGGTTTGCCGAAGTCTGTTTCCCAGGCTTGAGGTGAAGCAGGTATTTTTAAATTTGAAACCGAATAACCACTGAGGCCAGCTTTGGGTTTTGAACCTCGACCCGTCGCGCCTTCATCTCGAATCTCACCACCCGAACCTGTAGCTGCACCAGGGAAAGGCGCAATCGCGGTTGGATGATTATGAGTTTCAACTTTCATTAAAATATGAATATCTTCTTCATGGTATTCATATTGATGACTTTGAGGTTCAGCAAAAAAACGTCCAGCTTTAGAGCCTTTCATTACCGCCGAATTATCATGGTAAGCCGATAACACACCGCCGGGATTTTTCTGGTGAGTATTGCGAATCATACTGAACAAAGATTTTTTCTGTTGCTTGCCATCAATCACCCAATCCGCATTAAAGATTTTATGCCGACAATGTTCTGAGTTTGCCTGTGCAAACATCATGAGTTCCACATCGGTGGGATTACGCTTCATAGTTTTAAAATTATCAACTAAATAGTCAATTTCGTCTTCTGCCAGAGCTAAGCCTAAATCAGTATTCGCCTTCACTAACGCATCTCGACCCGCGTTTAAAATATCAACACTTTGGAATGGCGCAGGTTCTGCCTGATAAAATAAACGTTCCGCTTCTCCAACATCAGAAAAAACGGATTCTGTCATACGATCATGAAGTAAAGCACTAAGATCCTGCCACTCAGCACTATCCAGTGAGTTATCGCTAACTACAGTGTATAAAATGCCGCGTTCAATACGACGTACATCGCTTAAACCACAATTATGCGCAATATCGCTGGCCTTACTCGACCAGGGTGAAATCGTTCCAGGACGGGGAATAACGAGAAATTGACTCACATCGGAACTTACCTTTTCAGGATGAGATTCTGTATGTAACAAAGAATCCAATACCTCTCGCGCATCAACATCGAGTGTTTTATCGACATCAACAAAATGCAGATAACGTGCCTGAATATCAGTAACAGCAGGCACCACTGATTGCAAAGAGGTTAAAAGTTTATTTTTACGAAAGTCAGAAAGGGCCAATCCACCAGGCAATTGCAGCATGCGATTTAAGTCCAGTTGTGTAGTTAAGAAGAACGACGATCATACACCATCCCGCTTTTAACGTCATACCAGAAACAGCTTAATAGGAGTTAGTTGGGAGTATTTTATTTAGAATAAAGTAGATAACGGACAGCATTTAAAATCACGCCCATTATCTACATATCGGATAAATTTATTTCTGTAACTTCTCTATACCCAATGCTTTTAAAATAAATTTTTCATACAAAGGTTCAGTCAATCCTTTTCTCATCTTGCGAATGAAATATTTTTCAAAGCCAATTTTTGCTTTATGTACCCATTTTCCTTTTTTAAACCACGTTACATTACGCGGTGGAATTTGTGGTATAGCAACAAAGGCTGCTCCGGTATCACCCATATCTGCCAGACATATTGCATTCCAGGTTCCACAGGTTTCAGGTTCTTCACCTTTTAGCTCATGAGCAATGTTATGCACAATCGCGGTTGACATGGTTTCAATCATATAACCTGTTTTAGGTGCACCCGTTGGAACAGGTGTTGCCTCAATGGGAGGAATTGCGACACAAACCCCAGATGAATAAATATTCTTATATTTTGGATTACGTTGAAATTCATCAATCAAAACAAAACCACGCGGGTTACATAGTCCTTCTACTTCGGCAACAGCGTCCACCCCTTTAAAGGCAGGTAGCATCATTGAATATACGAAAGGTAATTCATGTTGCTTTTTAACTTCACCATTGTCATCCAGTTCATCAACATACATCATGCCATCTTCAACTTTGGTCGTTTTAGCATTGGTAATAAAATTAATATTATGAGCACGTAAATCACTTTCCAGCATGCCCTTGGAATCACCTACCCCACCCAGACCAAGATGGCCGATATACGGTTCAGAAGTAACAAATGTCATCGGCACTTTATTGCGTATTTTTTTCTTACGCAAAGCACATTCAAGAATAAAGACAAATTCATATGCAGGACCAAAACAACTGGCAAATGGCATGGCACCAATGACAACCGGTCCCGGATTTTCAAGTAAACCATTATAATCATCCATCGCAGTCACAGCATGATCGGTTGTACAAACGGAAGTTGTGAAACCATCCGGCCCGCTTCCGGGTACTTCTTCAAATGCAAGTCTCGGACCGGTTGCAATCACAAGATAGTCATAAGTTACGCCTTCACCATTTTTTAAAATCAGTGTATTAATATCGGGATTTATTTTTTCTACACGGCTATTGATAAAATTAATATTTTTTCTACTCAATGTTTTTTCCAGCGGTACTGAAATTTCCTTTTTAGTCCGCCAACCAACAGCAACCCAGGGATTGGAAGGCGTAAACTGAAAATCTTCTCTTTCATCAATAACCGTTACCTCATGCGATCTCCCTAAAACTTCTTTCATTTCAAAAGCACAGGGTAATCCACCTAAACCGGCACCCATAATGACGATATGTGACATAGTCGTATTCTCCATTTTTGCTCGTTACAAAACTTATATTTATACTTAACTTAACTAAGGCAAATTTTAGACCATAAATAAAATATCATATAAAACAATAAGATAATAAAAATCAGACAATAATATAAAAACCACACTGTCATTCATGTCAGCATACGACTATAGTTTTGTCATAAATGACAGGATTGGGAAAGTGAACATGAAAGAGAAATATTTTAAAGACCACCAATTTGTAAACGAATTACTCAATAGCCGCACCGAACCATCCATAATTTTGAGTCGTGATTATGTCATTGTTGCAGCAAATGCAGCCTATGAAAAGCTGCATGGTTTTAAAGTAGACAATAAAAGTCATTGTTATGAAATTTCTCACCACTATAAAAGACCGTGTGATCAGGAAGGTGAAACCTGCCCATTAAAATTATGTCTTGAAAGTAACTCTGCACAACGCTCCTTGCACATACATCAAACTCTGTCAGGGGCTGAGCATGTTGATGTACATCTCTCACCTATTCATGATGATGCCGGTGAAATTAAATATTTTATAGAAAGTACCATACCGGTAAAGTGTGCCAGCACCCACCCGAAAGCAACCGGCCTGGTTGGACAGTCAATCGCTTTTAATACGGTCATTGAAATGGTTCAGCGCGTTGCATGCAGTGATGTTAGCGTTCTATTACAAGGCGAATCAGGAACAGGCAAGGAACTCATTGCTGAAGCAATACACCATACCAGCCCACGTTCTAAAGGCCCGTTTGTTGCCGTCGACTGTTCAGGATTAACCGAGTCATTATTTGAAAGTGAATTATTTGGCCACGAAAAAGGCGCCTTTACCGGTGCACTAACACGTAAAATTGGCCTGGCTGAAGCAGCAAATGGTGGCACATTATTTTTAGATGAAACAGGTGATATCTCTCCAAGTTTACAAACAAAACTACTGCGTTTAATTGAAACAGGGACCTTCCGGCGCGTGGGGGGAATAGAAACATTAAAGACTAATTTTCGTTTAATTTCAGCAAGCCACAGAAACTTAAAAATGATGATTGATAATGGAGAATTCAGAAATGATCTCTATTATCGTATTAGCGCATTTCCTTTGCATATTCCATCACTCAAGGAACGTATCGAAGATATCCCCTTGTTAGTAGCTTCAATCCTTAAACGTTTTTATCCTGAACTTGGTATCTCTATATCAAAAGAGGCTATTGAGTGTTTGCAACAATATCCTTTTCCGGGAAACATTCGTGAACTGAGTAATATTATTCAACGCGCAACTCTCATGGTCGATGATGATGAAATTGAATTTCAGCATTTACCCGATGAGTGTAAAAATGAATTCAATGATGAGAAAAATAAAACCTGTTTTTCTGAATTAATTACGCTAAAAAAACTTGAAAAACGTTATATAGAATGGGCTGCTACTCGAGTTGAAAACAAAATTAATCTTGCTAAAAAACTAGGTATCAGCGAACGAACACTGTATCGAAAACTTGAATTACAGGAATAAAAAACTCAGGGATTTAACCGTAAAGTGAAGCAAATCGTAGCCAGGATGAAATGGGAGTTACTTTAAAAACCCCGGATTCCGCTGCACTGCATCCGGGCTACGTGCTAAATATTTTATATTTTTAAATTACCAGTGTGAAGCTTCTTCCAGTTCTTTCATCACTTCATTTTTTGAGGCTTCCTGAGTATTCATTAAACACGCTATGTTACCAATGCTGGCGACAGCAACCCCATCTCCTTCTACAACCCAGCCACCCGGTGGCGTCCAACCACTCATTTGCGTAAACATAGAAAGCTGATCTGCATTACCTTGAACCAGGCGTTTATAGTCATGGGCAAATTTGGCAAATCCGCCTAACATTTCATCCGGCATACCATAACCTTCAACTAGCGCACCATCATCACGAAAGTGGCAAATTGCAATAACACCATCAACCGCTAATAATCGTTTAATCATTGATTCAGTCTCCCCTTAACCTGCTAAAGCAGCATGGGCAGCTTCATAATCAACTTGGGCGTTTGGTACAACCACACCAAATTCTTCATTCACAATAACCGTCCATTCAAAACCCACCATGGTGAAACCTTTAATAGGGTAAAAACCTTTCATGCCGGTCATATTTTCCCAGCCACGTGCCTGCATGGTTGCGATAGCCATATTGGCAATACAAACATGGCACAATAAATCAAGAATCTGATCATTTAATTCTGATCCATCTGCAATCTTGCTTTCTGTTAATTCACCTTTGCTGGTAAATTTAAATGCACCTACAGCACCTTCAATAGCCATTAACTTATTTAAATCTGACATTATTTACTCCGGGAATATTTTTATTATTAAACCAGTTGGCCATCCTGATCAGGCACATTCTCACGCATATAAGACATGATGGTATTAAGCGAGGCATTATCATTTTGAATAAAGCAAAAATGATTAGCGATAACACAAACACTAAAGTTATCTCCGCTAACAATCCAGCCCCGCGAAGGAACACAGCCACAGTCATGCCCCAGACTTTTAATCATATCCATTTGCATGTGTACTGCCAGACTTGTTGAACGACACATAATGGAAGCCATACGAGCCATGTCATCAGTTATATCACCTTCACAGGTAAATCGATCTCCACGATAGGAATACTCACCTGCGGCCATCACACCATCCATTGCAGCAAGTTCAGAAACTAAACTCATACTCAACCTCATTATTACTTTTATTATGTTGAATTCGACAGCCTATAGCTAACCGCAAACAGAGCCCAAATGCAACCACAAATAGAATTGACATTATTTCGATAAATGATCAACATAATGACACTTAATTAGTCCACAAATACGAAATCGACATTAACATGACTCACCCAAACACTTTAAAACGCTTACTTGCTGCTCTTTATGATGGTTTTCTTGTTTTAGCAACCCTCTTTATTGCCACCGCATTAACAATGCCTTTCACTAAGGGTGAAGTTGCAGCAAACAACAGTATTTATATGTCGTTTTATTTACTTTTTGTTGCACATATCTTTTTTGCCTGGTTTTGGACCCATGGTGGACAAACACTTGGCATGCGCGTCTGGAAACAACAATTAATCGGGCTTGATGGTAAAGCAGTGAACTGGCAACAATCTTTTGTCCGTTTTATCACCGGCTTGCCAGCCTGGGGACTATTTATAATTGGACTTATATTATGGGTAAAAAGTGATATTGCAGAATCGTTAACCAATATTCCGGGATGGTTATTTGCACTGACGGGGTTTATATGGATATTGCTGAATACAAAAAGTAATAACTGGAGAGATAAGTTAAGTGGTACACAGGTTATCGTTGTTGATTAATATTATCTGATCTTTCGATAGCTCCAGACCGAAAGTATTATAACAAGCAAATTTGGTAGTAAAGCACTTATTATCGCAGGCACTCCGTAAACCAAACCCATTTGACCAATTAAACGACTCACTATAAAAAAAGTAATCCCGACAAGGAACCCTAATAATATTTGTTTGCCGATTGCAACATGCCGAACTGAACCAAATACAAAAGGTATCGATAACAAAACCATCGCAAGAATAGTCAGCGGCCCAAATAGTTTAGTCCAATAAACTAATTCATATTTAGTATATTCCAAATCATTATTTTTTAAGTACTCAATATAACCATCTAACTTCCATATCGATAAAAGCTCTGGTCGAACCGCAACAATTTTCACCATATCCAAATCTAATAATGTTTTCCATTCCATTTCTTTTTTACGTTTAACAACAAATGAATTGTTTTTATGAATGGTTTCTTTTACTGACTTTAACAACCATTGTTTCCCATCATAAACTGCTTGTCTGGCTTCTATCTGGCGTTCAATAAAATTATTTTCAGAAAACTGGTACAAAGTAATACCTATTAATCGGCCATCATTGTCAACACGATTAACATTTATATAGGTGTCTCCGTCTCTTGCCCATAATCCATAGTCGGTATTCATGTTAATTTGACCATGTAATGCTTTTATTCGTTGCTCACTCGCGTATTGTTGTAATGGCGGTGCGATGCCTTCACCTATCACCATCGCAATTAACATTAACATAACCGCTGTTTTCATTATTGAGCCAACAATACGTAATAATGAAACACCGGCCATACGAATAATCACCAGTTCATTATGATTCGCTAACCAGCCAAGACCCAGCATAGTGCCAAGCAACATGGATAAAGGGAATAATTCATAGATATGTTGTGGTATACGAAGTAAAGAATATTGCATCGCCGACCAGATAGTATAATCCGCCCGGCCTATTTGATTAGCTTCACCCGCGAACGCAAATAACTCATACAATACAATAAAAATTGTTATTACCGTTGCAACACCGGTAATAACAGATTGACCAATATATCGATCTAAAATATTCATTATTGTTTTCTCTTAGAAAACAAATAACGAAAACCTAATTGGTGCATTAATAAAAAAATTACCAGTGCTAGCAAAATCGCATGTATCCACCATAAGCCAAGCATAGGGGGTACTTTGCCATGTACTATCCATGTTTTACCGATGTTAATTAAATTAGTCACCACAATGTATATAAATAAGCCTAAACCTAATCTCAAATATTGACCCTGGCGAGGTGATGTTTGACTTAGTGGAACAGCCAATGCTGAAAGTAACAAGCATAATATGACTGGAGCCAATCGAGAATGAAACTCAGCTTTGTAAATTAAACCCTCTTTTTTTATTAATTCTAATGTTGGTATGGCGGTTTGTTTTTTCTCTTTAATTACCGATATTTTTTCTTTAACACGAACACCATGTTCTGCAAATTCAATCACTGTGTTATCAAGTTTCCCTCGAGTCCTTTGATAACGCACACCGTTTTCAAACACTATAAATCGATCACCTGTTTGCTGATTAATTTCACGATGACCTTTATTGGCTCGAATAATTAACTCTGCATTATTTTTTAATCGTTGCTGTATAAATACGCCTTGCATTTGAGTTTGTTCATCACTTATATCTTCAACATACATTACCCCTACACCTGAAGATGACTCTCTAAAACGTCCAGCAACCATTCCTTCCAGTTCAGTAGCATTCTCTGTTTTTAAACTGATTTCCTGTTGCAGACCATTGGCCCATGGAATAATTTGAAAAGAAAAAATACTGATTAGAATTGAAAAAAGAAAGGTAAAACTTACTATAATCTTCACAATGTAAATTTGGCTTATACCACTCGCTGATATCGCGGCCATTTCATTATTATGATAAAAACGACTAAGCGTCATAAGAACAGCAAGATAAAGTGACAAAGGTAAAATAACCATTAACATCTTTAATGACTTGAGTCCCAACACAATCATTACTGTGTTAACACTCAAAATGCCGGCAGCCACGTCAGAAAAAACATTTACCAGCTGTCCACTTAAACCAATAATCAGTAGAACAAGACAAACAGCAAACAAAGTCTGTGTGATTTCTTTTATTAAATAACGCGCAATAATCATTTTTTGTTTTTTATATATTCACTTCATGTTTTACAAAATTCATCGCTAATGTGCTGAAAGCCAATACAATTTCGAGTAAGCTGGTATACACAATATGTCATTTTAAGCTTACAGGAATCCAGTATGGAAATCAGCGTCAAAACCATCAACTTCGAAACAGTAAAATCACCCTGCATTGTCGTTGGAGTGACTGATAAGCGCAAACTCAGCGATTCGGCTAAACAGCTTGATAGTCTGTCAAAAGGTTTTATCAGTGATTTGCTCCGCCGTGGTGATATTTCTGGAGAGATTGGCGACTCATTGATGCTACATGATGTTCCCGGACTAAAATCTGAACGAGTACTACTGGTTGGCTGTGGCAAGGGAGCTGAACTCACTCATCAGAAATTTCAGGAAATCGTCACCAATGCTTCAAATACGCTGAGTAAAGCAAACATAAAGAATTCAATTATCAGCCTGGCAGATTTAGACAGCAAAGTCCTTTCTAATACTATGCAAATACGTTTAGCCACGGAAGCTCTACAGCAAAATAACTATCGTTTTTCTGAATTAAAAAAAGCAAAAGCATCTTCACTGATAAAAACCACCCTACACTTTGCAGATAAACGTGCTGCGGTAATGAAAAAAGCCAAACTTGCCGTACAAATTGGTAATGCAATTGGTTTAGGCCGTAACACAGCGCGTGATTTAGGTAACTTGCCCGGAAATATTTGTACTCCAACCTATCTAGCCAAACAAGCCACGAATTACAGCAAAAACTACAGCAAACTCAAAACGACCATATTGAATCAAAAAGACATGAAAAAACTGGGGATGGGTTCACTCTTATCAGTAAGTCTGGGCAGTCGAACGCCACCTAAATTTATTGTTATGCAATACAGCGGCGGAAAAAAAACAGACCGCCCTTATGTTTTAGTTGGAAAAGGTGTGACCTTTGACTCGGGTGGTATCTCGATTAAACCCGGTGCGGCGATGGATGAAATGAAATTTGATATGTGTGGTGCGGCGAGTGTTATGGGCACGATGGTTACCGTTAACGAACTCAAACTACCAATTAATGTTATTGCTATTGTTCCCAGCGTTGAAAACATGCCCGATGGTGCTGCGATTAAACCCGGTGACATTGTTACTTCTATGTCAGGCCAAACAATTGAAATACTGAATACCGATGCAGAAGGCCGATTGATTTTATGTGATGCCCTCACCTACAGTGAAAAATTCAAACCTAAAGCAGTTATTGATGTTGCAACCTTAACGGGTGCTTGTGTTGTCGCATTAGGCGCTCACCCTGCTGGCTTGCTAAGTAACCAGCAAAAATTAGCCGATCAAATTCTTGCGGCAGGTACTGAGTGTGGTGACAGAGCCTGGCAAATGCCGTTATGGGATGACTATCAGGACCAGCTGAAAAGTAACTTTGCCGATATGGCTAATATTGGTGGACGCGAAGCGGGCACTATTACTGCGGCCTGTTTCCTCTCTCGCTTTACCAAAAAATTAAACTGGGCTCATTTAGACATTGCTGGTGTTGCCTGGTTTGGTGGTAATAAAAAAGGAGCAACGGGAAGACCTGTTCCTTTATTAACGCAATATTTGATGGAACGTTGTGGCAAACAGTATTCGGTTTAATAAAAACATATGACACGCATTGATTTTTACATTATTGAAGAAGGCTCAAAAGAGGCAGCAGAAACCTTTATCTGTCGTCTCACAGAAAAAGCCTGGTCGCAAAATAATACTGTTTATATTCATACTATGGATGAACAACATGCGACAAGATACGATGAACTATTATGGACATTTACTGAAGATAGTTTTGTTCCACATCAACTCGTCACATCTGAAAATAGTGAGAAAACAGTACTTATTGGTCATCAAAGCTCAACGGATATGCCCGCCACTCACCATGATGTTCTAATTAACCTGAATTATGAAACCCCTTCTTTTTTTAGCCAGTTTGAACGCGTCGCCGAAATCATCACAGCCGATGAAAGCAGTCGCATAAAAGGCCGTGAACGCTATCAATTTTACCGAGATCGAGGTTATGCCCTTGAGACTCACAAAATGTCACTATAATATGTAACTATGACGGACAATATAAACAAGGATGCCGATACAGCAAACTCGCAAGATTCGCTAGTTGATGCACTGGAATCGATTAAAGCTTTGCTCGCTAAAAGTGATTCTAAACTGGCTGCAGCAAGGGAAAGTATTGCTATTGCAAGTAATCAAACTGCGCTGGGTAAGCTGAATATTCATGAACAACATGATCTCGAAATCCCCGTACTTGATGATATTGTTATTCCCGCTGAGGTTGAATCTGCGACAGAAGAAGTCTCAAATATATCCGAACAAATCTCAGAGAAAATAGACGAAACTCTCACAGCAGTAAATGAAAGTATTCCAACTCTATCCGAAGCAAAACCTGATCCACAAATCATGCTGGATTATCTCGATACTTTGCAAGAAAAACTCGAAAAAACGCTACGTGATTCATTAATGAAAAGTATTGTCACCATTGAAGCAGGATTAAAGCAATCTTTGGTCAGCGAAATAGATAAAATCCGTAAGCAAGTCAAAAAAGATTTGAGCTAAATTCCCTTTCCAATATCCCTAGTATTAACCCATTCTTATCTAATTTTCTGTATAATAATCAGCCTTTTAAAGGCCTAAACAGGTCTGTATTTTATTAACCTCAATAGCGAATTAATACTGTGGAAAAAACCTACAACCCCCATTCAATTGAACAACATTGGTACGAAACCTGGGAAAAAAATGATAATTTCTCCCCTAAAGGTGGTGATGAATCATTTTCAATTATGATCCCTCCGCCAAATGTTACTGGCAGCTTGCACATGGGGCATGGTTTTAATAACACAGTAATGGACACCCTCACCCGTTATCACCGAATGAAAGGTCATAATACCTTATGGCAACCAGGCACTGATCATGCAGGTATTGCAACTCAAATGGTGGTAGAACGCCAGCTTAATGGTGAAGGAAAAACCCGCCATGACCTCGGCCGTGATAAATTCATTGACCGTATCTGGGACTGGAAAGAAGAATCAGGCAGCAATATCACGCGTCAATTACGCCGTTTAGGTTCATCTTTAGACTGGTCCCGTGAACGTTTCACCATGGACGATGGTTTATCCAATGCGGTTCAGGAAGTCTTTGTAAAACTCTACGAAGAAGGTTTAATTTACCGTGGTAAACGCTTAGTAAACTGGGATCCTGTTTTACACACCGCCGTCTCCGACCTTGAAGTTATTTCAGAAGAAGAAAATGGTTCTCTCTGGCATATGCGTTACCCACTAACCGATGGTTCCGGGTATTTAGTGGTTGCCACAACTCGTCCTGAAACCATGCTCGGTGATAGTGCGGTTGCCGTGCATCCCGATGATGAACGTTATCAATCCATGACTGGAAAAACCATCACTCTACCTCTGGTTGGTCGTGAAATCCCGATCATAGCTGATGATTACGTGGATATGGAATTTGGAACAGGCTGCGTGAAAATCACACCCGCTCATGATTTTAACGATTATGAAATGGGTAAACGTCATGACTTGCCGATGCTTAACATTCTCACCATTGATGCGGCAATAAATGATGAAGTACCTGAAAAATATCGTGGCCTCGATCGTTATGAGGCGCGTAAACAAATTGTAAAAGATTTAGAAGCACTCGATTTAATGGATAAAATCGAACCTCATAAACTCATGGTACCGCGTGGTGATCGTTCTGGCGCAGTGGTTGAACCTTACCTGACTGATCAGTGGTATGTGAAAGTTGAAGAGCTCGCCAAACCTGCAATTAATGCAGTTGAAAGTGGCAGAATTAAATTTGTTCCTGACAACTGGAAAAATACTTACTACGAATGGATGAACAATATTCAGGACTGGTGTATCAGTCGCCAAATCTGGTGGGGACATCGTATTCCAGCCTGGTTTGATGATGAAGGAAAATTTTATGTGGGACGCAACGAAGCCGAAGTCCGTGAAAAACATAACCTCGGTGATATTAATTTACGTCAGGATGAAGATGTCCTCGATACCTGGTTCTCATCAGCATTATGGCCTTTCTCAACCTTAGGCTGGCCGGCTAAAAATGATGTTGATGCTGAAACCTTAAAAAACTTCTATCCAACCAGTGTATTAGTCACGGGTTTCGATATTATTTTCTTCTGGGTTGCCCGTATGATCATGATGGGGCTTAAGTTTATGGACGATGTTCCGTTTAAGGAAATCTATATCCATGGTTTAGTAAAAGACTCACACGGCCAGAAGATGTCTAAGTCAAAAGGTAACGTACTTGATCCGATTGATTTGATTGACGGCATTGAATTAGAGCCATTAGTTAAAAAACGTACTACGGGTTTAATGAATCCAAAAGATGCACCAAAGATTGAAAAACAAACACGCAAAGATTTCCCTGATGGCATACCCGCCTTTGGCACAGACGCACTTCGTTTTACCTTTGCTTCATTAGCTTCAACGGGTCGCGATATAAATTTTGATTTAGGTCGTATCGAAGGTTATCGCAACTTCTGCAATAAAATCTGGAATGCAGCACGTTATGTCTTAATGCATACCGAAGAACAGGATTGTGGCCAAAGTGGTGGTGATATTGAATTAACCGCGGCTGATCGCTGGATTCTTAGTCGTTTACAAGAAACAACACAAACCACTGAAGATGCAATTAAAAACTATCGTTTAGATCATATGGCACAAGCAATTTATGATTTTACCTGGAATGAGTATTGCGATTGGTATTTAGAATTATCGAAAACTGTCTTATTTGATGACAATGCCAGTGAAGCAGTTAAACGCGGCACACGCCATACCCTGGTGCATGTACTTGAAACCATTTTGAGACTTGCTCACCCGACTATGCCATACATCACTGAAGAAATCTGGCAACGTATTGCACCACTAGCAAGTATAGAAAGTGCAGGAAGTGACACCTCAAGTATTATGTTGCAACCTTATCCTGAATATGATGAAAGCAAGTTTGATCAGTCTGCAATTGATGAGGTGGAATGGATTAAAAACTTTATTATCGGTATTCGTCAAATCAGAAGTGGTATGGATATTAAACCAGGGAAACCTTTAGCTGTGTTACTGCAAAATGGTTCTGATAATGATAAATCTCTATTTAAAACACATGAAAGCTATTTGAAAAAACTTGCCAAGCTAGAAAGCATCACCTGGTTAAATACGGGGGATGATGCACCTGAGTCAGCCACATCATTAGTTGGCGAAATGAAACTACTTATTCCGATGGCAGGTTTAATTGATAAAAATGCTGAGCTAAAACGATTAGATAAAGAAACTGAAAAACTCATTAAACCGATTAAAGCGTTAGAAGGTAAACTATTAAATCCCGGCTTTACTGACAAAGCACCAGAAGCGGTAGTGCAAAAAGAGCGTGATAAGCTGGCTAAAATGCAAACTGCGCTCAATAATTTGCAGCAGCAAAAAGAGAAAATTGAAAAATTGTAATAGAGACAGGTATTGTTCAATAAATTAATCGTAGCATCGGCCTAATACCCTCTTATATTAATTGTAAGAGGGGCACTATAAGGCCGACAAAAGTTTAAACCAGATCTGACACATCGCTTGCAAAAGTCAAAATAAAATCAAGCCATTTCACTTAACATGAGCTTCTCGACTTCTTCTCTCGAGATCTTTAGCTCATCTATAATTTCTTTTGCTTTTTCTAACTCACCATCTTTACCAAATTGTTCCATTTGTTTCGCAAGCTCGCTTAACTTCATCGCCCCAAATTGTCCGCTTGCCCCTTTTAGAGAATGTGCTGCGTGCTCTAATTCACTCGCATCTCCTTTTTCAAGAGCATTTTCTATACGTTTAATATTATTTTTAGCGCTTGTTGTATGACTATCAACAGCAAATGAGAATTTATCAGCAAACATTTCTTTGAGAGTATTGAAAACAGACAGGTCTAATTGTTTATTGTCACTAGTTATCACATCTTCTTTTTGTGATTTATTCTTTTCAGTAGGAACATCCTCATCATAAGTAAACGCTGTCATTTGTATTTTTTCAGGCAGCCATTTTGTGAGGATGTCTTCTAATGATTTTTCACTTACAGGTTTAGATATATAATCATCCATACCTGCGGCTAAACATTTCTCTTTATCACCCTGCATGGCATTAGCCGTAAAAGCAATAATAGGAGTACTCGCAATCTCTCTTAATTTTTCCCACTCTCGTATTACACCTGTTGCTTCATAGCCATCCATTTCAGGCATTTGGCAATCCATAAAGATTAAATCAAAGTTAGAGTTTTTTAATTGTGTAATAGCTTCAAGACCATTTCCAGCAGGTGTTACTGTACACCCATAACGCTCTAAATATTCTGTTGCCACCATCTGGTTAACGGCATTATCTTCTGCTAATAAAATGTGTGTATTTGTTAATTTAACTTTTTGTTTATTTCCTGTTTTCACTTCTTGTATCATATGCCGCGTAACTAAAGGAATATCTTTCCTTTCTTGCTTCGCATTCCATATTAATGTCATTATTTGAGGTACTTCCAATGCTCTGGTTGGTTTTGTTAAATAACCATCAAAACCTAATTTTTTCAAGCGTGTACCATCACCCTTACGTGGTGATGGTGTAACAAAGAGCAAAGCACCCTGTTGCAATAATTTATTTTCTTTTATTTTAGCAGCTAACATTTCCCCATCCATTTCAGGCATATGGGAATCGGTAATTACAATATCGAACGGTTTTTTATTCATTATCGCACTATTTAATTTTTCCAGTGCGATTTGTCCTGATGACGCGGTTTCTATTTTTAAATTTAAGCCTGATAATTGTTCACTTAAAATAGTTTGAGCAATATCTAAATCATCAACAATCAGTGTTTTCAGTCCTTTGAGAAAAATATCATCTCCCATTACTAATGAAGAAACAGTATCTTCAGCGGTCACTGCCAGTTTGATAGTAAAACTAAATACTGAACCATGACCTTTATGACTCTCAACTTTAATTTCACCCCCCATCAAATGACAAAGTTGACGGCAAATTGCTAAGCCCAGTCCAGTACCACCATATTTGCGTGTTGTTGAACCATCTTCCTGATCAAACTTATTAAATATTTTATCCAGCTTGTCATCGTCAATTCCAATTCCACTATCCGCAACTGAAATAGAAATAACGGTGTTATCATCAATAACTTCACTTGACTCAACCGTGAGTACTACACTTCCTTTGTCAGTAAATTTAATGGCATTACTTAATATATTTAATAAGATTTGACGAATGCGTCCCGGGTCACCAATGACTTTTGTCTCTGTATCAGGTTTGAAACGTAATAACATCTCAACATTTTTTTCTCGACACTTCATCGCCATTAATTCTGATACATCTTCCATTAATGTCTGTAAATTAAAGGGTAGGAGTTCCAGCTCCATTTTACCGGCTTCAATTTTTGAAAAATCCAGAATATCATTAATGATAGCAAGCAGTGCTTCTGCAGAATTCATAGCACTTTCAGCGTAACTACGTTGCCTAACTTCAAGTTCAGTATCTAACAACAAGCCCGTCATACCAATGACTCCATTCATAGGGGTACGAATTTCATGACTCATATTGGCTAAAAACTCTGATTTTTGTTGTGTTGCCGCTTCCGCAGTTTCTTTCGCCTTAACTAACTCAAACTCCGCTTTTTTTCGTTCAGTAATATCAGTACGAAGAGTTATATAACTTTTAGGCTTACCATCTCTACCCATAAAAGGCACAATAGTCGTATCCAGCCAATAGAGATGTCCATCTTTAGCCTTATTACAAACCTCATTATGCCAAACATCTCCTCTGCCAATCGTTCGATACATAACACGAAAAAATTCTTCATTATGAACACCAGAATTCAGGATACGATGATTTTTACCAAGCAATTCTTCTTCCTTATACCCACTTATCTCACTGAATTTTTTATTAGCTGTGGTTATAGTGCCTTCAACATCTGTGATAGCAACAATAGAATGTTGATCCAAAGCAAATTTTTGTTCACTTAATTCTGAAAAGGCCATTTCAGCCTGCGCAGTGGTTTGTTCAAGTTCATCTTCGTGTCGCTTCCTCACATCCAGCATATGATTAAATGCCTCTGCTAGTTGTGTTATTTCATTATTGCCTTCAACATCAACATGTTGACTAACATTACTCTCAGTAGCAGCAAGACTGGCATAAACCAATTTAGAAATAGGCTTACTAATGCGTCTTGCCTGAAAAACAGCCAACGAAGTCACGATAATAATAGTAAATATAAATAGTGACACCATAACTCTGAAAAACCAGTTTATTGAAGATAAAGCTTCATCTTTATCGATTTCACTAATTAATACCCAACTTACTCCCGGTAATTTAAGTGCTTGATGTTGACCAATAACTATTTTTCCACCTGGCCCTTCATATTCAAAAGTGAGCTCATCCATTGATATATCCAGTAATTCATGCAGATGTTCCTCTGCATGTTTACCTGAATGTTCTTTTTGCCATAATTTAAATTGCTCTGTATTTATTTTCTTATTCAGAATATCATTTTTATCCCCATGCCTGATACTTGAACGAAGTTTTCCATCTTCACCAACAAGATAATGTGTTAATGAACTTTTATTGTTCGAACCCCTTATTACAGCATTAAATATTTTATCTTCACGTAGCTGCACAGCAAACACACCAATTTTATCACCTGAATCATCTAATAAAGGGGCGGTAATAAAACCGGTAATAATATTATTTGAAGGCTCATAATGTTCAATATCCGAAAAATGAATATGACCTGTTTCCATTGTTTCTTTAATACTTTTAGAAAATAAAGTATTTGCATATTTTCCTGTCAGCATGTTTGTGCCAAAGTCTGATTTACGTACAACAGTAAAAAGTACATTTCCGTTCAAATCTAAAAGAAACAAATCATAAATATAATCATAGCCTCGACTTAAACTGATCAGGTTGTCTTGCAGACCATCTGTTCGCAAGGACCAATCGTAACTCTTCACATAATCCTTTAATGGTTTACCGCTTTTCTCAAACCCCTCAGTTAAACTTTTTAATAAGTTAATATTTTCATTAGATTCAATTTGTAGACTGACATCCATCAATCTGTATTCAAACCAGGTTTTAATAAAGCTCACGCTAAGTGTTGATGAGTCTGTAAGGTTTTTAGAAACTTTCTCCGTTAATACAATTTTTGTTTGTTGATAACCAAGATAAGAAAGCACAGCCAAAGGAAAAGTTGACAACAGCAAAAACCAAAAAATCAAACTTTTATTTAATGAGCTATATTTTTTATATTGGAAATTAGATTGAGTATTAGAATTCATAAAATATCTATTTTTTACTATCAAACCGATGATCAGAAAATGATTTTATATTAATTGGTTTTTTTAAAATTCTTCCTTCAACCGCTAAATCCATGATCTGTTTTAACCCTGCTTCATCAATGTTCAAATTCTCATAATTGATAACCCTTAATTTTGGATCTAAACTAGCAATAATCGCAGCACGGGTATGCGCTTTAATATGTTTGCGAACAATCTTGACAATTTCCTCTAATTTAGCTCCTCCAGCTGAGCGTGCTTTTTCTATATCTTCTCCTGCTTTACGGATATAAAACATCACTTCATTAGTTGCTTTAAATTTATCTTTAATTGCTTTGTTTGTTGCTAACGCAATACATTCAATATGGCCATTTTTCCATGGCATAACATCTTTTGAGTACCATGCCACTTTTCCAAATCCCCCGGTTTCAACGACATCTGCCCAGGGTAATGATTGCTCAAATGCAGCCGGAATAACACGATTGCTTTTTGCTTTAATAAAAGCAGGCGCTTTTGCTGGTGCAACAGATATCGCAAATACTTCAGCATCATAATTCGGCTGTAAACTTAAACGTATTCCATGCTCTTTGAGGTAACGATAAAGTACCACGCTATGCGTAGAAAGAAGATGGGGTATGCCAATTTCTGTTGCACGACCTGTTTCGTTATAGACTTCTTTTAACGCCGTAGCAACTTTGGCATCAGGTTTACGATCTATACGTCGAGCAGGTAGCTGTACCCGTTTATTCAATAAATCATTAATGGCCAAGGCATTACCATCACGATGCATCAGTCCTATCCAGCTAAAATGTGGTTTTTCGTTATACATGTCCATTGCTAATGGACTCATGACATAAGCCATATCCACTTCACCAGATTGAAAATAGGCACGAAGAAAATCCCAGTTTTTCATTTTTTGAATTTTAAAATCTGCATACTTCATTTTTTTACGGTAGCGTTCATAAGCAACTAAAGCTGCATAATGATCTGCAAGAGGAATATAGAGTGCTTTGATTGTTTGTTTTGCTGGCTGAGAAAATGAAATATTGGTAAAGCTTGATAACAAAAAAAATAAACTGAACAGGATAAATAACGAATATTTCTTCACTGAGAACCGCATATATTTTTCCTTCAATATAAGTGCAACCTGCAAAATAACCATACAAAACAAGCGATTATTAACGTATTCTAATGTCTACTTGCCTAAATATATCGGCAAAATATAGACTTTATTTAGGGATTATAGGAACTAAAACTGATTATTTTGAGATCAATAATAAAACGTAATGTTTGTGAATTATTAACAAATAATCATTAAAAATTGATCTGGGTCAACTACATAAGCAAGTTTCAAAGGTATATTAGTAGTTGCTAATAAATATAATTGGAGTGAATTAGTGAAAATTTTAAGTAAAAACAATGCCTTACAACGACGTCGCTTTCTCCGACTGAATATTTTAGGCGCATTGATTGTATTAATTGTGTCTGCTTTTATGATTATTACGGGTGAATATTCATCATTGCAGGAACGACAATCTGCAGATGCTATTTATAATATTCTGGCAATTGGAAGCATTATATATATGGCAGTCATTTGGATTTCTTGTGTTATGACAAAACCATTCTGGTTTCCAAATAAAAAAACTGACTAGTACTCGATTTACTCTATCAACGATAAGCTTTTGTGTAGACAATAAACATAGAGCTTGTCATTTTTTATTATCTCTGCAAAAAATTTTTACACCCCAGCCAATGAGAGTGCAAACTTAACCGCCATAATCAGGATAGCAATAAAAATGGCTACGCCCATCAAACCAACAATTATATATTGAGATGCTTTTCCGTGTTTAAAATCACGCTCATGGTTTTTACTTTTTTGTACACCTAAAAATGCCCACAAAACACTTCGTGTTACATCTAATAAAGAGGGTTCTTTTTTTTCATCATAATTCATTTTATCACCAGATCAATATTTATTTTTCTATAGCGTAATCGGTTAACATTTCTTTTGCTTTATTTTCGTTAACGAAATATAACAGGATTCCACCTGCAATAAATAAAATGCTCACTGAAAGTATCGATAAGCGTGGACTTTGTGTGGTTAAGCTAATAACTCCCATCATAATTGGCCCTAGTACTGCGGCAAACTTACCTAGCATATTATAAAAACCAAAAAACTCCGCTGATTGATTTTTTGGAATAATGCTAGCATAAAAGGATCGACTTAAAGCTTGTACCCCACCCTGAACTAATCCAATGATAATCGCCAGAATATAAAATTCAGAAACTGAGGTTATTTGCGAAGCCCA
>VAPK010061452.1_pt1 | contig 33797 bp, 42 predicted proteins | sample 3395031 | NCBI WGS metagenome assembly VAPK01 (sample SAMN08290443, study PRJNA428436) | hydrothermal vent metagenome | isolation source: Deep-sea hydrothermal vent chimney 1 | place: Pacific Ocean: Juan De Fuca Ridge
CATACCGTAGGCACTTTAGATTTCAAAAAACTACATGCATTGTTAGATAAAGAACTTAGCTAATGCTTTGGGTTAAAGCATTTCACATTATTTTTTTCACCAGCTGGTTTGCTGGTTTGTTCTATTTGCCGCGCCTATTTGTCAACCACGCCATGGAAACCAACCCAGAAACGATTACACGCTTAAGCCTTATGGAGAAGAAGCTATTCCACTTCATGTTGCCATTAGCATTGTTGGCGCTTGCTTCTGGTTTATGGCTATGGCTAGGCTATGGCATTACGGGTGGCTGGATGCATTTTAAGCTTAAACTTGTTTTAGGTTTAATTGTTTATCATATTTACTGTGGCAAACTTATGCATGATTTACAGGCTGATAAAAATAAGCACAGTCATGTGTGGTATCGTTGGTTTAACGAGGTGCCTGTTTTAATATTAATTGCCATTGTTATTTTGGTGGTCGTAAAACCCGTTTAGGTTAAAGGCGATAGACCATGGATATTCTAAATTCTGAGTGGTTAGTACACATGCTGAACAAAACAAGTAAAGCGCCCAAAAAGCGTCTACTTAGCCTCTTTGATATCTTAGACGATTGGTCTAATGCCCCAGGTATTAACTTAAATATTGATTTAAACAAACCCTTATCTAACAATAATGCAATGCAAATCTACCTTAGCTTAGAAGCCGCAAAGGCAGGTGCTGCATTACCAGAGGCATTAGCCTCGCAGCTATATTTTATGGCGATATCGGCAACACAAGAAAAGCTTCATGGCAGCAATGAAGCAGCACTTCAACATGCAAGAAGTGTTGCTGAAGCTGTTATTAATGCACAAACGAAAAAAGAATTCCACATAGCCAAGTCTTCCGTTTATGCCATTGCTGCCAGCTTTGTCGGCATATTTATTATTGCAGGGTCGTTATTTATATATAACGCCTCAAAATCAAATATTGACACACCTAAAGTTGCCTTATATACACCGCTAACTCAACCAGTGTTTGCTAACGCAGGTCTTATTGCTAGCCCAGAAAAAACGGCAGCACTTGTTGCTCAAATTGAACAAATGCGCCATGGAGAATGTCAATTACTTGAAGCGCTACAACTTCCAGACTCATATAAAAAAGTATATTTTGAAAATATTGTTTTAGGTCAAATTTCTACTGTGCCTAGCGAACAAAAACTGGTGCGAGAATTATTGGACAAAATACGCTGTAGCTATACTCCTGCATTAATGGCAAAATCTAAATAATGGCAATAATGCCTGTGATGGGGAGGCCAAGCTAAAAACTAGCTTGTCCTCACTTGCATTTGGTCTAATTACTCAGTAATTTTTTTCAAATTAGCCAAGCCACCTTGAAAAACAGCAGTAATCGTTTCACTTGCCGCCTTATCATCCTGACCTGTCGCTGGATTAGCTGATAAATCTTTACGTTTAAAATTAGCTGCCCATGTTACTTCTGAAGCACTCGCTCCTAGGGGGTTCACTGTTAATGTTGATGCATAATTGCTCACTGGCAATACACCTTCATTAATTACATAGCTTAATGTCCTACCGCTTGCATTATAGGCAGTCAATGTTTCATTAATCGTTCCTCCATCTTGCAAGGTAAGCAAACGTACTGCGCCTGGTTGGTTATTAACACCACCAATAATTTCAGTTTTTGCAACTGCAGGATGCCAAGCACCTAAATCACCAAAATTTTGCGCTTTCGCCCACACCTTGTCTGCTGATGCATTGATAGTTATTTTTTCTACTACCACTAGCTCAGCAACATTATGCATAGGCTTATGCGCACAAGCCGCCAATAAGGCAAAACCACTTAATACTGAAATATTCATTAGCTTATTCATATGTAATCTCCTGTTTATTGAATGACGGATATACTATACCGTTCTGTATACTTTATTACTTATTTTTGGGTATGTAAAGAAATATTTACATTTAATAATAGATAGTTATAATTTTTTAAATGAATTATTAATTACTAACCTGTATATATATTTATATGCCCAATAAAACTCATGATATACTTAACTCTATGAGTGTTCTTAGAGATAAAATTTTAGAGGTTTCGACAGATCTGTTTCAAACGAGAGGCATTAACTCTACGGGTGTTGATAAAATAGTGGCCGTTGCCGGCACAACTAAAATGACACTGTACAAACACTTTCATACTAAAGAAGGTTTGATTCTTGAAGTGTTAAGTAAAAGCCAACAAGATTTTAGACATTGGCTTGATAACAAACTTAATACCAATAGCAAAGCACCTGCAGATAAAATCCAAAAACTTTTTGATTACATTGAAGAGTGGGTCACTTCTCCAAGCTTCACTGGTATGGGCTTTATAAAAGCTTCAGCAGAATTTCCTAATGAAGAAAACCCTATCCACCAGCTCTCATCTAAACAGTCACGTGAGTTTAGACAGTACATTGCCAAACTAGCACACGAAGCTAAGATTAAAGAAGCTGAAGGTTTGGCATTACAATTATCACTACTGTTTGAAGGCGCAGTACAAGCAGAGCAAATGAAGCGCGGGTCTGGCGCTATTAAATATGCGAAGAAAGCTGCTAAAATTTTAATTGATGGCGCGACCAAAAGTTAAACTTAACGACCGTTTAGCTTGCAATAAACACTGCTTGTAAAAGATAATACGCTTTTAACCTAAAAATATATCATCTATGCACACGCTTATCTGTGGCTCTTTAGCCTACGACACCATTATGGTGTTCCAAGATCAATTTAAAAACCACATTCTGCCTGATCAAATCCATAAACTGAGCGTAGCCTTTTACGTACCTGATTTGCGCAGGGAATTTGGTGGAACAGCAGGTAACATTGCTTATAACCTGCAATTGCTAGAAGGTGAACCACTCATTATGGCAACTGTGGGAGATGACTTTGCGCCATATGCTGAGTGGATAGATAAAAATAAATTAATGAGCAGCCATATTAAATCAATCCCTAATAGTTTTACCGCACAAGCCTTTATTACAACAGATATAGATGATAATCAAATCACTGCTTTCCACCCAGGCGCGATGACAGAATCACATCAAAATAGCGTTAAAGATACGAAAGATATCTCTTTAGCCATTATTGCGCCCGATGGTCGTGATGGTATGTTTCAACATGCGCAAGAATGTGCAGATGCAAAAATCCCCTTCATGTTTGACCCAGGTCAAGGCTTACCTATGTTTAATGGTGAAGAGCTCATGCATTTTATTGAAATGGCGACTTACCTTGCAGTCAATGACTATGAAGCACAGGTGTTGCAAGACAAAACTGGCTTGACATTAGAACAGTTAGCTGAAAAAGTGAATGCACTTATTGTCACGCTAGGTGCTGAGGGCTCACATATTTATGCCGACAGTCAACGTTACACCATCCCAAGCGTTAAAGCAGATAAGGTTATAGACCCTACCGGATGTGGTGATGCCTATCGTGCTGGCTTATTGTATGGCATTGTAAGAAAATGGGATTGGCCAACTTGTGGCAGACTGGCCTCTACCATGGGTGCAATTAAAATAGCGAGCCGTGGCGGACAAAACCACCAACCTAGCCGTCAAGATATTGAGAACGTTTATAGCCAAGCGCTTGTCCAAGAAGTTGCAGAACAAGAGCAAGCAAAATAATTAATTTAAAGGGGAAACCATGACATTTTCAAAATTAATTTTAATGATAATTTTATCTGTGTTTATAGCAGCATGTGCCAGCTCAAACTCTGGTAGCGTGTATAAGCGTGATGATGCGCGTAAAGTACAAACTGTCAAAACTGGCGTTGTAGAAAGCGTACGTAATGTTAAATTAGAAGGCACCAAATCTCCCGTCGGCACGGTTGCAGGTGGCGCAATTGGCGGCATAGCAGGTGGTTCTATTGGGCATGGGCGTGGTAGCGCACTTGGCGCAGTCATTGGCGCAGTCGCTGGTGGACTTGCTGGCGCAGCGACAGAAGAGCTAGTAACTCGTACCGATGCACTAGAAATTACCGTTAAACTAGATGGCGGCGGCCTCATTGCCATCGTGCAAGAAGCTGACGAACCATTCAACCCTGGTGACAGGGTGCGTATTGTAGAAAACAGCAGCACTTCACGTGTGACACATTAACCCATATTGGTGAAACCAGTACTCGCTTTTTGGTCTTCATTAAAAATAAGAAATACTAGCATTTCTTAAAGTAACGTTTGCGCCAAACTAATTCACTGACACGACTATATCGCATATTCTGCATTGTGCTACACACAATGTTGGGTATTGCTATTACCGCTATAACTTGGTCTTTTATTAAAAAGGGGCGCAAGCTAAAACTAACCCAATGGTGGTGCAAAGGCTTATTAGAATGCTTAAATATTGACGTAAAAACTTACGGGGAATTACCCAATAACAATACTTCAAACACCCTGTTTATGGCCAACCATATCTCATGGACAGATATTCACGCACTGAACAGCATTATCCCATTACGCTTTATTGCTAAATCCGAAATTAGCAATTGGCCAATTTTTGGTTATTTAGTAAAAAGTTCTGGCACAATTTTTATTAACAGAAGCAGCAAAAAAGATGCTGTACGTATTGTAGAAACCACTACTGAGAAATTGTTAAATGGTGATAATATTGGTTTTTTTCCTGAAGGAAAAACGACCGACGGCACAATGATAGCGCCATTCAAAAGTAGCATTGTGCAAGCTGCTCTAAACGCGAATGCGACGATTCAACCCGTTGCTATCAAATACCCACACCTTAATGGCGAGATAAACACATTAATGTCTTATGCTGGAGAAACCACGCTAGGTGAGTCTATGGTCAATATATTAAAACAAAAAGAACCCATCATTGAATTGCATTTTCTTCTACCCATCGACACAAAAGACATGAACAGACAAATGCTAACCAAGTCAGTTTTTAATGCTATTTCTAAGCAACTAGGCCTTTAGTGGTTGATCATTTTTATTTGATGGCACTTGTGTAATCGCTTTTGTTTCCAAACACATGGCCGTTAACTTTCCCCCCCATAAACAACCTGTATCGAGTGCGTGCACATTCTCACGCTGATGTAAGCCTAATGCTGACCAATGTCCGCAAACAATATCAATCTCTGTTGATTGACGACAGGGCAAATCAAACCAAGGTACATAGCCTTCAGGTACATCACATAACTCACCTTTAAAATCAAAATCCAAAGCGCCTACTGTTGTACAAACCCGCATACGTGTCATTACATTAGTGATCGCTCGTAATCGGTCATATCCAACCAAACCATCATGCCAAACATTAGGCTGATTACCATACATATTCGCTAAGAACGCTATATAGCGCTTACTTTGCAAAGCAATTTCAACTTCATGTGCATAAGCCAGCGCATCTGTTACTGTCCACTGTGGTAATAAGCCAGCATGCACCATGACATAATGATCACGTACAACCATCAATGGTTGATGTCGCAACCAATGCAACAAGGCATCAGCATCGGGTGCATCGATAATGGCTTGCAAAGTATCACCGCGATGGGCTGGCCGAATATTATGCGCAACGGCAATAGCGTGCAAATCATGATTGCCCAACACTGTTTTGATGTTATTTTGGTGCTGAAAACACCATCGCAAAACCTCAAGCGAGCCACTGCCACGGTTTACCAAGTCACCTACCAACCATAAAGTATCGGTTTTTATATCAAATTCAATACGCTGCAATAATGCCTGAAAAGCATGATAACAACCTTGGATATCACCTATTGCATAGGTAGCCATCTGTGCCTACTCAATAACATTAACAAACAATCTTTGTCGATTACTGCATAGTTTCAGCAGCTTCAGGTAACGTAAAATTAGCACCTGATTGGTTGGCCATATAGGCAACGGCTTTCGCAACTTCATTATCCGTTAAATCTGGATTCCCGCCACGAGCAGGCATGGTACGAACACCCTCAATTGCATGTTTAGTCAGCGTGTCAAACCCTAGCGCGATACGTGCCCCCCAATCTGCACTTTCTCCTATCTTTGGAGAACTCAACACACCTGAAGCATGGCATGCTGCACACGAAGCAGCAACAACTGCTTCGCCACTCATTTCTACAGATGCCCCACTTTCTACTGCCACTTCCACTACTGCTAATGGCTTAATATTAGCTGCAACATCAATGACTTCGACAGGCTTATCCGCTACCGGAGCCGACTTTGTCATGGTATATAAGACAAAAATAGGTGCGATGATGCCGCCTAATATAACGATGACTTTCTGAATAAAACCAGTGCCTGGTGGGTGTGCCTTATTGCTCATAATAGGATGTATCCATAATTTATTTAACCGCGCAATTATACCAGCAAGCTGATAACAGCATCTTGATACACGCAAGACCGCACACCCGTAAGACCGCAAGGGTCTTCCCCAATTAACTAAGCCAGTAAACTGGCAAGTTAAGTGTGAAGGGGTGTCACCAACCTCGCTAAATGCTATACCCGTAAAGGGCATCACCATTCTCTCTAACCGCTAAAGCGGTAAGTCAAATGAGAAAGCGGCAAGTTCAATGCTAAAGTTTACAGCCGCAAGGGCTGTCCCCAGCCTCGCTAAATGCTGAAGCATTAAGTCGGCTGTGAAAGACAAGCCACAGACCGTTTGCTATAATCCGCCACATGCGCCCGTAGCTCAGTTGGATAGAGTGTTGGTTTCCGAAACCAAAGGTCGTGGGTTCGACTCCCGCCGGGTGCGCCATATAAAATTAAGCAGTAAAATCCCGCAGCTTATCCTGATTGCAGTAACGGCAATATAAATGCAGAAAAACTGCCAATACACCAGATAACGACCGACCCCCAGAAAAAACGAGTATTCCATTGATACGCAATATTACAAGCTTTAGCATACTCTGGATCAGTAGGACACACTCTACCGGGACGATAAAGCACCCAACCAGCAATCATGAGTATCAAAGCCGTAATACTAAACGTCCATGCTTTATGCAAGCTTAAAGTCACTAAAAATGGGACGCTAGAAGCTAATGATGCCACAACAGCACCCATGCCGAGACTCACTAAGATAATAGGCAATGCACAGCACAGCAAAGTGCTGATAGAGGTGAACAATATCAATACGCCCCATTTTCTTGGCTTCTTAATATCATCAGCCACAACAATCTCCTTTTTGCGCTTGTATTGGAGGACATGGTTTATCACCATAGGAACAATACACACAACAGTCCCCTTGTTTTGGTTTTAACAATTGGCCACAACCTGTGCATTCATAAAAATACTGGCACGCATTTGTCGGCATGGTCTCTTTCTTAGAGGCACCACATTTGTAACAAGTGATTATGCTTGTCATCTCCATTAAAACGTAACCCCTATGCTAATATTAAACTCATTACCACGTGAATTAGAGACTTGACTCGTCTTCTCATAAACCAAATGTTTATACTCACTACGAAACATCATATTATCTTTATACAAAACTAGCACTGGGCCAGTATGTATCCGTTTTCCACCGCTTGCAGTCGTCAATGTTGCTGCATTCGGCTTATCATGATGCCGCGCGGTAACGTCCCACATGACAAACATACCTGAATTAGTGGCATCATCATGAAAAGGGTGATAACCAAGATTAATATCTAACCCAAGCTCATTACCTTCACGCATACCATGTTTACCTTTACTATTAATCCAATAAAACAAATCGATTAATGTGTAGTATTTAAAGGATTCATAACCATGCGAGAAACTTAAACCCAAGTCTAAGCTACCATCGCTAATAGGAAAATCTCCGCTGGTGCTTCCTGTAGGGACGCGTAATGAAGGCGTAAAACTGAAGTTCTGTGTACCACCACCTTTATTAATATAATGTTTTAAAGGTACACCAAGGACAAGGTCACCGAGACCACTACTTCTCTGCTTTACACCGACACCAGCCACATTTTTAACGCGGGTTTGTTCTACATACGGCAATTTAAATGTAACACGCACCGCACGATCAAAAGTGTAAACCCCTTCTAACCATGTTTTCTTTACGTAACGCTTCAAACCCAGTGGATTGGCAATTTCTGAATGACCATCCATGAGATCATTAGACCCATAGCGTTCATGACGAATTTGAAAACCATAGCCCTCCTCCCAACGCGGCGCCATATCCATCACCGGTTGGTGCGCATAAGCGACGGGTGCGAACACGCAACTAAAAACAATTGTTAGCAGAACACGATTCATTATTATTCTACTGGCGTATGCGTTGTCACGATGCCGTTTTCATCTGCAACCATCACATTGATAGGCTCATATCCACCTGATTTAATCGATTCAAATGCTGCATTCATATCAAGCCTTGCCCCTGGCTTTATCGCTATGGTTACTTTCTGACTTTCAATTTCTACCAACACACCATCTTTATATTTACTCTTGTCTATAAAGGGGAGTTTAGAAAGTTTTTTACGTACACCAACCGAGCAAAACGAGCACACAATACCATGCACTTCAAACAGCGCTTCGTTTGGTTTTACCTTCGCTCCTGCTGCATCTGCTTTAGCGACTAACATACGATCTTGACCATGTGCTTTAGCCTCTTGCGCAGCAATGCTGATAATAGGTTGTAATAGCAAGGCAGTTACAACAAGTGGTAATAATAGCTTCATGACTCATCTCCATAAAAATATTGCAGGATATTACACTCTGCTAGCGGTTTACCTTCGCCTGGGCAAAAAGAAGCAAGCTCTTCCAAGCAGGTTTTAATTTTAATCAAATCAGTAATACGTTCGTCTATATCCATGATTTTAGTGCGCGCATATTCTCGTACATCGGCGCAATCGGCTTCAGGTCTATCTGAAATCCCCAGCAAACCTTTAATTTCTTCCAAAGTGAAACCAAGACCTTTCGCTTTGCGAATAAATTGCAAGCGCCTTACACTATCCGGTAAATAAACACGATAATCAGATTCCGTCCGAGCCGACGGTAACAACAGCCCTTTGCGCTCATAATAACGGATAGTATCAACCTTTACCGCACAGGCTTTTGCCAGTTTTCCTATCGTTAATGTAGACATTTTATCTGCTCCATAGTGAACACTATAAACCTTAGACTATAGTCTAAGGTCAAGAGAAATGATAATAAGTTAATTTCACAAACAAAGTAATCTAAACCTTTACACGAAACATGCCTAAAAAAAATAAAACTGACTTCAACGCTGACATACACAGCAAATCTAAGTTGCATGTCTTGTGAACTGGCTATCATGGCTTCAGTACCCGATAAAGCAATACATAGAAAAATCATTTACAATAAAATATTACTAACACAACAAAAGCCAATATAGAGGTGTGATGACATGTCTGACTATATGATTTCTTTAAGAAACATAGAAAAAGGTAAGTTTGGTGATGAGCCAGGTGCGACCTATTTTCTGAGAATTGGTAACAACGTAAAAAATCCTGCTCCTGGCCAAAAAATTAAAAAAAGCGAATGGTTTAAAGACGTACTTACAGAAGCTGTTTCAGGAAAAAGCGAACTGACTGGTAAAGATTGCGGCGATATTTTAGTATTCATTCACGGCTATAACAATAACCAAAAGTTAGTGCTGAAAAGGCACCGCCAACTACAAAAAGATTTAGATAAGCAAGGTTTCAGAGGTGTTGTCATTAGCCTTGATTGGCCTAGCGATGACCGTGCTTTAAATTACCTTGAAGATCGTTCAGATGCGAAACAAACCGCTATAAGATTGGTTGATGACTGCATTAAACCTTTTGCCGCCATGCAAACTGCAGACTGTGAAATAAACCTGCACATACTCGCACACTCAACTGGTGCTTATGTCGTTAGAGAAGCTTTTGATGATGCAGATGATAGACCACGTGTCGCAGAAGAAAATTGGACTGTGAGCCAAATTTTATTCATAGGTGCTGATGTGTCCGCAAAATCGATGTCTGGTGACAACTCAAAATCATCATCCATCTACCGGCATTGTGTTCGATTTACTAATTACTCAAATCCATTCGATTCAGCGCTAAAACTATCTAACATCAAAAGAGTTGGCGTAGCACCAAGAGTTGGCAGAATTGGGTTGCCAGAGGATGTGCCGCATAATGCAGTCAATGTAAATTGTGGCGAATATTATGATGATAATGAAGAAGCAATGAAGGTAGATGGGAACAAAAGCCACTCTTGGTATATTGGAGATATGCTATTTTCTAAAGACATGTATCAAACAATATGTGGAGATTTAGATAGGCATGTTATTCCAACAAGGAAAAAAAATCCTGATGGTGGTTTATCACTGACGACAGGGTAAAATAAACTTTATATTTATCTATATGACTTACCTGCTGCTGGCTAATAAAGCACTATCAAAAAGTAATGATCAACCACCAATGCGAGAAATAACAACATTAGATATAAAATTGAATACTTAAATGTGCTTTTGGATAACGCATCTGAATATTGGCGATGCAGTTTAATGGCATAAGCCATAAAAACAGCATCTAACAACAGTACTGAGACTAAATAAATGATTCCACTCATACGCATGGCAAATGGAATCAATGTCACTGCTACCAAAATAATGGTGTAGAACAAGATGTGTAATGTTGTGTATACCTCACCATGTGTTACTGGCAGCATCGGTAAGCCTGATTTGGCATATTCCTCACGGCGATATAGCGCTAACGCCCAGAAATGTGGCGGTGTCCAAGCAAAAATAATGAGTACCAATATCCACGCTTCTGCAGAAACAACGCCTGTAACTGCCGCCCAGCCTAGTGCTGGCGGCATTGCACCAGATAACCCACCAATCACAATATTCAATGGTGTAGCAGGTTTAAGAAACACCGTATAAATCACAGCGTAACCGATAAAAGTGGCAAACGTTAGCCACATGGTGAGTGGGTTAACAAAGAAATATAAAATGGCCAAACCAATAGTCGCAACGACTGTTGCAAACACAAAAGTTTGTTTCGAATTTATTTGCCCAGTTGGAAGCGGTCGGCCTCTAGTCCTCGCCATTTTTGCATCTATCTTTTGCTCGATTAAATGGTTAAATGCAGCAGCAGCCCCAGAAGCCATGGCAATACCGATGGTCGCCGCAGCCAAAATATTGAGTGGCACCATACTGGGTGTAGCCAGAAACATACCAATAATTGCTGTAAACACAATCAAAGCTGTTACACGTGGTTTACACAATGTAAAAAAACTATTGAAATCTACCTTTGACCCAAATGGGTTCATGCCTGTTGTAGCACTCATACAAAAAACCTTTAATTCAAATCATTAAAACATGCCTAACAGGCACGCCTCTCTGTAATTTTGGAGTTTAACACAATCACTGTTATCAAGAGCAATGCAGCAACTAGGTTATGTGCGACGGCAAGTATAGTCGGTAAAAGCAATACCAAGTTAGCAATGCCCAAACCAATTTGCACAAATAGCAACACTAGCATAATGCCAGCCAGCCCTTGTAGCTGTGATTGACGCATTAGGCTTACACACAACAACCCTAGATAGATAAAGGTAACCAATGCACCAATGCGATGTGTCCATTGAATCGCCACATAAGCCCCTAGTGCTAACGGCTTACCTTCTGCGTCCTGATTGAGCTCGCGTAGCCAATGAAATGCATTTCTGAAATCCATTTCTGGTATCCAAGCACCATGACAAGTAGGAAAATCTGTACAAGCTAATGCTGCATAATTGGTGCTGGTCCAACCGCCCAAGAAAATCTGTGCGAACAAGATAACAATAGCGAAACGCACCCACAATCGTGCATGACTAGAAACCAAAAAATTACGTGACGCAACACCCCAGTGTCGATGTGTTATCCACGTTAGTATAGCCAGTGTGGCCATACCGCCCATGAGATGCATCGTAACAATGGCCGGTTTAAGCAGCATTGTGACTGTCCACATACCAAGTACGGCTTGAAAGCCCACAATACCTAACAAAGCAGTTGGCAACATAGGTGAAACATTAATTGTATCTCGCTCACGCCAAGCTTGTATAAATAGAGCTAACACTAATATGCCTAGTATGCCCGCCAAATAGCGGTGAATCATCTCTTTCCATGCCTTAGCCTCTTCCACCGGTGAATCAGGATAAGTGATTTGTGCTTGCGCTATCGCCTCGCTACTTTGCGGCACGGTTAAAGTACCATAGCAACCTGGCCAATCTGGACACCCCAAACCAGCATCTGATAGACGTACATACGCACCTAATACAACCACGCAAAGCGTTATTACAGTAGCGATATAAGCTAACCTTTTAAACATACTAGCCTGCCCAAGAGTTTTTCAACAAACGCACCAAATCTCCACGCAATTCTTTTGATGAAATATCTTGCGAATACTGCATCATCAAATTACCCAACGGGTCAACCAAATAGATGCTTGGTACATCTGCTACTGTCTCATAAGTAGCAATAAACTGTTCAGTGTCTCCCGTCAGCACTTTTAAGTTAGGAAATCTTTCATGTATTGCTGATCTAAAGTCATTATCACTGTTAGATAAGATTAAAATACGTTGCACGCGCTTCGCTTCTTTTGCGAGTGATATATGCACTCTATTTACCTTGTCTAAAATAGACTGACAGCCGGTATCACACCCATTATAGTCAACCATCACAATATTCCATTTTTTGTCCCATTGTTCAGGTAAAAAATCCCTGCCATGTATGTCTTTTAGCTGAGGAAAGTCTAAGCCAATTGGCGGTGTAATAAGATTACCAAAGCTTTTTCCTCCAGGCCTAATATCTAATAGATGTAATGTTGCTGCAATCATAAATGGCAATACAAATATGCCTGCCAATATAAGCAGCATATTCCTACCTTTTTTTTGTGTGCCTACAAGCTTGTTTTCTTCATCCATTGCTTCAAGATTCCTTTTTTAATTTCTTAAAATTTAATACAATATAAATCACGAATAGCGTCAATGCGAAGCCAAACCACTGGTACGCGTAGCCTAAATGCACAGTAATTCGATTTGCTGGTAATGGCCAGTTTCTACTAAAACCACCACCCGTACTTTGTGCATCTAAACGAACAACATAAGGCACCACCCCAAACGGCACAGCATCTGTATAACGTTGCATATCAATATGCTGCCAAACACCTTGCCATTTCTCGCTAGCCTGAGGTGACTCTAATGTAAAAAAATTTGTTAAGGGGAAAAAAATATCCCCTTGTATTGTTTGCTTACCTTCTGGTGTCGTCACTTTAGGAATGTTGCGATTTAAGTTTCCTGCCACCCAACCTCTATTGACCAACACATACTCTTGTTTAGCACCTTCTATTTTCATGGGTGTTAACACATGATAACCAACCACACCCTCATTAACTTTATTATCCAACAGAATTTGGTACTGAGACGCGTAGACACCAGAAAACTTAACACGCTTATAGCGCCAAACCTCTTTGCTTTGAATACTATCTGGAAGACCAACAGGCGCTACTTCTAGGCCAAGTTCCATCTGTTCCTGCAAAACCAGCTTAGTTTGTGCCTTGTTGTATTGCCAAAAGCCAAGCTTAATACAAATAGTCATGACAATAATGGTAGCCAGTGTCATGCTAAGCTTTGGTTTAAAGTTAAATCCTGCCATATCAATATCTAATACAATCCCATCTCAATATTACACGGCAATAATTGCAATCCGACAATACAAACTGCATAATTGGCAGAAATCAAAACTGGAATCCTATCATGTATAAATTCATCATCATCAGCATGCTATTAATTATTGGCTACAGTCTATTTTCTGCACTTTACCACATGATCAAAGGCACTAAACATAACCCAAAAATGGTAAAAGCATTAACGTGGCGTATTTCACTCTCTATAGGGTTATTTTTATTACTAATGCTAGGCTTCTATACTGGTGTGATTGTCCGCGCACCCTGAGTCAAAACAAACACAACCCTTTATATTGCCCCGTTAGTACTAACGTCATCTTTTTTATCTGTACCATTATAAAAAGCATAAGACAATGTCACCGTAGTGATGTCTTTAGGCAAATCTGGGCTCACAAAAAAACGGATTGGCATGTCTTTAACTTCACCAGGCTCAAGTGTTTGTTGATTAAAGCAGAAACATTCAATTTTCTTAAAATATAAAGCAGCTAACTCAGGTGTAACACTTGGCACAGCAACACCAACAACACTCTCTAACCCATTATTTTTTGCGGAATATGATGTTAGCGTAATTTCACCTGGGTGCACGCGAACACTATTTTCATTTGCCTTGAACGCCCAATTTAGCCCAGGCATAGTATTACCCGTAAACAGAACGGTTACATAACGTGATTTATCTATTTTCAAGCCCTCTCCAACAATTGTAGCCGTTGTATCTGCCCGACCATTCAGACCTATTGCCTTACAAACCACATCATACAAAGGTGCAATTGCAAAACCAAATAGTAAACCCGCTACCACTATCAGCGATAATTTAAATGCAAGTCGCTTATTCTGGACACCTTTTTCTTCATCCATACCCATTAACCTTGACCTGCTCCAAAATACAAAGCGATAAGATACATAATAATGGCAACAATCCCAACTATCCAGCCAATTAATTTGCTTTTCTTACGACGTTCTATTTCTTTCGGTTCCATCACCAGTCCTTTTAACTTAGTTTTGCATACGTACTGAATAATCATTCAGTACTATTTGATAATTATTCAGAATCAGAGTTCTAATATAATTTTTATATTTTCAATAATAAGGTAGTGGCCTAAACATCGCTTAACAACACCAAGCCCACAAAAACTAACGCCACAGGATTATAAATCCTGTGGCGCTTGTGACACTAGCTTACGTTATAGCCAGTATACAAATACAAATAATAGTAACCATACAACGTCAACAAAGTGCCAATACCAAGCAACTGCTTCAAAACCAAAATGGTCGTGTGAACTAAAGTGACCCTTCATCACACGGAACAAAATAATGGTCAGCATAATCGCACCCATGGTAACGTGTAGACCGTGAAAGCCTGTCAATAGGTAAAAAGTTGAGCCATAAATACCCGATTTAATGGTAAAAGCTGCTTCTGCATACTCATGCATTTGTAAGTATAAGAAAATCACACCCAGCGCAATCGTTAAAATCAAACCAATTGTTAACTGCTTACGATTATCCTTCATCATGCCCCAATGTGCCCATGTCAGCGTAGCACCTGAAGCAAGCAGAATTAATGTATTAATAGCAGGCAAACCCCAAGCCGCCATTTTTTCAACAGCTTCACCAACTGCAGGTCCCGCTGGTGGCCAAGCGGCAATAAAATCAGGCCAAACTTTACCAGCTTCTATCCAATCCAAAGAAACATTACGTATATAAAATAAAGCGCCAAAGAAACCAAAGAAGAACATTACCTCAGAGAAAATAAACCAGCCCATACTCCAGCGAAACGAAGCATCAACCTGTTTGTTATATAAGCCAGCGACACTTTCTTTAATTACTTCAGCAAACCAACCATAAAATAAGTAAGCTAATACTAAGCCACCTGCGATCAATATATATTTACCCGTACTGGCCATATCAGGAAAATTTTCATACTGTAAAGACATCGCAAAACCTGCTGCCATTAGGAACAAAGCAATAGAGGCGATTAGCGGCCATAGCGACAAACCTGGCAGGTAATAGTTTTTTGTATTCTGACTCATTTTTTCTCCCGTTTCTTACTTATCTATTGTTTAAATCTAATATTTAGATATAAGTTTTTAATTACTTCACTGTTGGCGGCGTTTCGAATGTATGGTGCGGCGCTGGTGAAGGTACTGTCCATTCCAAACCATGACCACCCTCCCAAGGGCTTGCACTCGCTTTTGTGCCGCCACGGATACATTTAACAACTACGTAGAGGAACAATAGTTGACTAGCACCTAGTGCAAATGCACCGAACGATGAAATCATATTAAATTCTGCAAATTGCAATGCATAGTCAGGAATACGACGTGGCATACCTGCTAAACCTGTAAAGTGCATTGGGAAGAACGTCACATTAAAGGCAATCGTTGTTATCCAAAAATGCCATTTGCCTAACGTCTCGTCATACATATGACCCGTCCATTTTGGCAGCCAGTAATACACTCCACCCATAATGGCCATTGCAGAACCAGAGAAGAGTACATAATGGAAGTGAGCAACAACATAGTAAGTATCTTGCAATTGAATATCCACTGGCAAGACAGAGAGCACTAGACCACTAAAGCCGCCGATTGTGAACAAAAACACCACCGCAATTGAAAACAACATTGGCGTTTCAAATGTCATCGAGCCTCTCCACATGGTAGCCACCCAGTTAAACACTTTTACCCCAGTTGGTATCGAGATTAGCATTGTGCTGTACATAAAGAACAATTGGCCAGCAACAGGCATACCTGTTGTAAACATATGGTGCGCCCAAACGATAAATGATAGTAACGCAATCGCTGAAGTTGCATACACCATTGACGCATAACCAAACAACGGCTTACGTGCAAATGTTGGGATAATAGTAGAAATAATGCCGAATGCTGGCAAAATCATAATATACACTTCTGGATGACCGAAGAACCAAAATACGTGCTGGAACAACACAGGGTCACCGCCGCCAGCAGCATCAAAAAACATGGTGCCAAAATGACGATCAGTAATGAGCATTGTTAATGCTCCTGCTAACACAGGCATTGCTGCAATGAGTAAGAATGCTGTAATTAACCATGTCCAAACAAACAATGGCATCTTCATCAAACCCATACCTGGCGCGCGTAAGTTTAAAATAGTCGTAATAATATTGATTGAACCGACAATCGATGAAATACCCAAAATATGCAAGGCTAAAATAGACATATCCATTGACATACCCTGCTGCATTGCGAGTGGTGGGTACATTGTCCAACCACCGGCTATTGCACCGCCTGGCACAAATATTGAACCAATTAACAGCAGTGCTGCAGGAATTAGCAACCAGAAGCTCATGTTATTTAATCGCGGAAACGCCATATCTGGCGCACCAATCATCAGCGGCACTTGCCAGTTAGCAAACCCGACAAAAGCGGGCATAATGGCACCAAAAATCATAATTAAGCCATGCAATGTTGTCAGCCGATTAAATGATTCAGGCTCTAAAAACTGTAAGCCAGGCTGAAAAAGCTCGGCACGAATGCCCATCGCCATCGCACCTGCAAAAAAGAACATAAACAAACTAAACCAAAGATACATTGTTCCAATATCTTTATGATTAGTCGATGCGACCCAACGCATAATACCCGTAGGGGTGTGATGATCGTCGTGATGTGTTGCCGTTGTCGTACTCATCAGTTTCTCCTAAAAACTACAGCCTATTTCTTTTACGTTATTTAAAAATTAACTCTTACCCTAATGCTTAGCGCGCAGCTTTTACCGCTGACGGCTGGACAGAATCACCGACAGAATTACCTAAAGCATTACGCTCATAGGCAATAACAGCTGCAATATCCACATCGTTAAGTACGTCTTTCCATGCTGGCATGATGTTTTTGCCGTTTAAAATAATGTCTAAATGCCCGTCTATCGGGCCAGTTGAAACTGCTCCACCTGTTATAGCTGGGAATGCTGGTGGCAATCCTGCGCCAGTCGCCTGATGACACACCGCACAATTTTTCTCGTACACCGCTTTACCTGCAACAACCAAGTCATCTGTCACCCACTCTTTATCTGCACCAGCATTAGCTGCAGCTGCAGCATCTTTTTGCGACGACACCCATGTGTTGTAATCAGCCTCTTCCATCGCCTCTACAACGATGGGCATGTAACCATGCTCTTTACCACATAGCTCAGCACACTGGCCACGGTAAGTGCCTGGCTTTTCAACTCTAATCCAAGCCTCTTTCATAAAGCCAGGAATAGCATCTTGTTTTACACCAAACTCTGGAATCCACCAAGAATGAATTACATCTGCCGCAGTAATCAATAATCTTACTTTTTTACCGACCGGCACCACCATAGGATTATCAACTTCCAATAGGTAGTTTTCACCCTTCTCAGCTTTATTTTGAATTTGATCTTGTGATGTTGAAAGAGTACTAATGAATTTAACTTCTTGATCCATATAGTCGTAGCCCCACTTCCACTGGTAGCCTGTCACCTTAATGCTCATATCAGCTTCAGCAGTATCTTTCATCGCCAAAACAGTTTTTGTTGCTGGGAAAGCCATCGACACCAATATAATGACAGGAATAATCGTCCAAAAAACTTCTAGCCAATGATTTTCGTGAAATTGTGCTGCTTTGTGCCCTACTGACTTACGGTGCTTAAGAATTGAATAAAACATCAAACCAAACACAACAACAAAAATGGCGACACAGACCCATAAAATCAACATATGTAAATCATATATTTGACTTGCGATTTCAGTCGCTGGCGATTTTAAGTTTAATGCATAGTCAGCTTGAGAGCTCACTGAAAACATTGATAAAAACGCAGCACCAAGAGAGAGAATGATTCTCTTATTCATAACTTAATCCACCCTAAAAAAATGTGAACGACTTAAAAATGGTTAACGCCAGCAAGCTCCCAAGAAGCACCAGCAATTACTAACACGTCAGCCAAAACTAACTGCGTATTTTATTATTTACTAAACACTACAACTTCTACAAACGGCCAAATTCTCGCACATTCAAATGCGCTTATCAAGACATATGTAACATTAACGTTACATATTTTTTACACTTTCCTGACATTTTAGACATCTAACACTTGGTGCCGGGAGGGGGAATCGAACCCCCACGTTGTCACCAACGCGGGATTTTGAATCCCGTGCGTCTACCAATTCCGCCATCCCGGCTAATTTGGAATATACATTACTGTATAATTGCAACGGCGCCATTATAGCAAGCTCTTTGCCATATGCGAACCCAAAAATTGACTAAACGTTTAAACTTTTATGAAAACCCAAGATTTCGATTTTCACCTCCCCGAAAACTTAATTGCACAACACCCTACTGGCAAACGTACTGAAAGCAGACTCCTGCACATTAACCAGCCATCTGGGGATATTACAGATGAGAGGTTTTTAGATTTACCTAAACATTTATCTAACAATGACTTGCTCATATTTAACGATACACGTGTAATAAAAGCGCGTTTATTTGGTGAAAAAATGACCGGCGGTTCGGTCGAGGTGCTCATAGAACGTGTCTTAGATGACCATCATACATTGGCACACGTACGTGCCTCACGCTCTCCAAAAGTTGGCAGCTTAATAACGCTAGCCGACAACATCAATGTTGAAGTTATCGGGCGTGAGGAAAACTTGTTTCATTTAAAATTTTTAACAGAAACTCCCGTGCTTAATTTACTTGAGCAATATGGCAGCATACCCTTGCCCCCTTATATTACCCACGCGGCAAACCATGAAGATGAAACACGTTATCAAACCGTATATGCAAAACATGCAGGCGCTGTTGCCGCGCCAACAGCAGGCTTGCATTTTGATGAGGCCTTAATAAATCAACTTAAAACTAAAGGTATTAATATTGCCTATATCACCTTACACGTTGGCGCAGGCACCTTCCAACCAGTAAAAGTAGATGACATTGCTGAGCATAGAATGCACAGCGAGTTGTATACCATTCCTACCGAGACAGTGACAAAAATAAAAAACACACGCGCAACTGGCGGCAAAGTAACGGCGGTAGGCACTACCGCTCTACGCGCTTTAGAAAGTGCAGCACAAAATGGAACAGTAACTGCCGGCAGCAATGAAACTGATATTTTTATTACGCCTGGCTATTCTTTCAAGGTGGTCGATAGATTGTTAACTAATTTTCATCTACCCAAAAGCACACTACTCATGTTAGTGTCTGCCTTTGCTGGATTTGATCCTATTAAAAACGCATATCAACATGCGATAAAAGAGAAATATCGCTTTTTTAGTTACGGCGATGCCATGCTTTTAGAAAAGAAATAATAATGCATTTAATAAATTGAACAAAAGTGTCAACTGACACACTAATTAAATCGTTTTACAAGAAAATAAGCTTTACCGACTAAAAACACTGAGGGCTACTACATTGAACAAACATCAAGCTAAACTAAAAATTAATACTTTACTTATTCACTTTTTTTTAAGCAGCCTTTTCATTTTACCTACTGCGCAGGCAGAAGTATTGGCTAACGCAGAAACTGTAATAAAAATGAAAATGGCTGTTGCGCCTTCTACAAGACCGCAGACTGTAGCCTACCACCCCGTTTTAATGCACTATTATGTGGCTGATGGCGGACTTGCCCCTTTAGGTAGCGCAACCCAAGCACCCATCTCTAAATCTAAAATACATGCTTTTAATGCTGAAGGAGAATACGTTAATACGGCTGGGCCTGGTTTCGACAATCGTTCCATTTACTACAATACAAACTCAAAGCAACTTGAAACGATTACTTACAACGTATCCAGTGCAGTAGGCTTCGCACCGATGACGGGTGTTTTCGGCCTAGAGACAACCAAGACAGGTGAAATCAAAACTTCATCTACCGAAGTCATGCAATTCAACCCTGCGTTTGGTGATGCCTTCACTATGCCAAGCTACGATGCAAAGCATAACCGCTACTACGCCAAGCAACGCCGCAGCAACCAAGTCTTTATCGTAGACCCGGCAAAAGATGAAGCAGCAGGAACAATAACCCTAGATTTAAAAGCCGCTGGTGCAAAATTTGATGACGTCAGTGATAGCTTTATCGCTTTTACTAGCATAAAAGGTGAAGAGCTTGTTTTATTAGATGTAGACCATAAAGCAGCACTGATTTTCAACCTTAAAGGACAGTTTGTCGCAAAAAGTGCACTACCAAAAAAATTAAAGCTACGCGCCAAAAATTATTACAATGGACTTGGTTATGCTAACAATATGCTGTTTATTTACAATGAAAGCGAAGGTGAATTTGGCACCTATTACGGACTTAAAGTTGTTAAATAACAATCTTTACAAATAATAAAAAACCGCGCTGATGCGCGGTTTTTTATTATTTAAATCTTAACTACTAAGTCTTGCTACTTAACTTAAAGCACTACTTGCCTAAAGCACCCGCTACTTTACCAGACACCATGCCAAATACTGCCCCAAGTACTGTAGAGATGATAACCAAAATCACTGGGTTACTCATATCCATTGCTGTTGTATTACCAACGGTACCTGCGGTTAAAGCTAAACCAGCTGTTGCAGCATAACCGTACACATTAGCTGGCACGACAGACAATAAGTTCGCCCCTGCCACAATCACTAAAAAGAACACTGTAACCGCAATGATGACTGGTGCTGCTAGCACACCCAAGCCACCTAACATGCCTGAACTAACTAGATACAAGGCAATACCGGCGATAACTGCACCATAAGCCATACCCGCGATTGTTTTTTGAAGTGCTGGACCATCTCCACCAGTATGAAAATAACAACCCCAAGCGATAAAACCAACCCAAACCAATGCAATTGGCACAGCCCCACCAAGTGGTCCTAATGCTAAAAATGCCCAGATACCACCGAGTACTGCGATACTTAATGCTAATGCTGTTAATTGCGACATATGCTTCTCCCTGAAATTAAATAAATCTCTTATTAAAATAATACTATTGAGAATTACTGCCAGTAACTTTAGCTAATGCAGAAACATGCCGCACTAACCAAAATCAGCTTGACGCATGCATGTTATGCCCATTTTGGTGCATGATGCAACTTTTTTAAAGCTAAAAAGAGAAAATAAGGAAATTTTTAAGGCTAATTTGCAACAATGTCTAATTGTTTTTAGCTTGTACTGTTTTCGAGTAATGCCAGTATTTACGCCACTTTCCAAGGACTAAGTTAGGATATTTAGCCTTGCCTAAACTACCATTATATCGACCCAACGCCCGAAATAAGTTTCCACGCTCTATAGCTAGGTAATGCCTTAAAATAGTGCAGCCATAGCGTAAATTGAGTTTTAAATGGAATAAATTATGCTCAGCATTACCGATTGCGTTTACCCAAAATGGCATCACCTGCATATAACCACGTGCACCAACACGAGAAACCGCATATTTTTTAAAGGCACTTTCTACCTGAATCAAACTAAGCACCAATTGCGGATCTAAACCAGCCCGCGTCGCTTCATAATGTACCGTTTTTAAAAAGTCCTCACGGTATGTTTTATCTGGCATACGTTTTTGCAAACGCTGCGACATCGTTGCCAGCCATGCATCACCATCTTGCTTATTGGCGAACATTAATTTGGGCGCTGCTAAATCGCTAACTGACTTTTGCATCAGCGCCTTAACGCTATGAGAAAGCGCTTCTTCACGCTGAGGGCCCGCAAAAATACTACTGACAAAAAACACCAGCGCAATAAATAAAATTATTTTAACCTTATCTGTATACATATATATAGAGACAAGCAAGATTAATGCCTAATTAAGTTGCTCTAACAGATAATCAACAGCACTAGCTAAATCAATATTCAACGGCTCGCCTTGCTGACGTGATTTATATTCCACTTTCCCTTCATTAAGCCCGCGCTCACCCACTACAATACGGTGCGGTATCCCCATTAAGTCACTTTCTGCAAACATAACGCCTGGGCGCTCCCCGCGGTCATCCAACAGCACATCCACGTCAGCTTTAAGCAAATCTTGGTAGAGTTGGTTGGCTGTTTTTTCAACCAATTTACTTTTATTTAGTCCAATTGGACAAATCACCACAGTAAATGGCGCCATGCTTATGGGGAAAATAATGCCATTTTTGTCACATCCCTGCTCAATTGCGGCACCTACTATACGTGACACCCCTATACCGTAGCAGCCCATCTCCATGGCTTGACTCTTTCCATTTTCATCTAGATAAGTTGCTCCCATTACTTGAGAATATTTAGTACCTAGCTGGAATATATGGCCAACTTCTATGCCTCGACATAGCGAAAGCACGCCTTTACCGTCAGGGCTAAGGTCCCCATCGACAACATTACGGATATCTGCCACGACACTAGACTCAGATAAATCACGGCCAAAATTCACACCGCTTAAATGCAATTTTGGTTTATTGGCGCCGCATACAAAATCACTCATATTGGCTACTGTTTTATCTACGATAACATTCACATTCTCTGCAACACCAACTGGCCCAATAAACCCAGGTGGGCAATTAAGATGCGCACGTATTTCTTCTTCTGTGGCAAATCTAAAATCGCTTAGGCCTGCTACTTTTGTTAACTTAACTTCATTTAAATGGTGGTCGCCTCTCAATAAAGCTAAATAAAACTGCTCATCTGCCATCAATGCAATGGCTTTAACCGTGCGGTCCAAACCAATCCCCAACAATTTAGCGACATCTTCGCAAGCCGTCTGCTTAGGCGTATCGACTTCTTGCATCGTTTCTGTAGCCGCTTGGCGCTCGCCTGAAGCAACCACCTCTGCCAGCTCAACATTAACCGCATAGTCTGAGTTTTCACAATAAGCTAAGCCATCTTCACCACTATCTGCTAATACATGAAACTCTTGTGAACCATCGCCGCCAATCGCGCCAGGGTCAGCTTTAACCGCACGAAATTTAAGCCCTAACCTTGTAAAAATATTACGGTAAGCACCGTGCATACGGTTATAGGTCTCTTCTAATGATGCATGGTTAGCATGGAAAGAATAAGCATCTTTCATTAGGAATTCACGCGCACGCATCACACCAAAACGCGGACGAATTTCATCGCGAAATTTAGTTTGGATTTGGTAAAAAGTAAGCGGCAACTGTTTGTAGCTATTAATTTCTTTACGTGCAATATCAGTAATCACCTCTTCATGCGTAGGACCAAAGCAAAACTCACGCGCATGTCTATCTTGAATTTTTAACATCTGCGGACCAAACTCAGCCCAGCGACCTGTTTCATCCCATAGTTCTTTTGGCTGCACCGCTGGCATGAGCAATTCTATAGCACCCACCTTATTCATTTCATCACGGATAATGTTTTCCACTTTACGCAATACGCGCAAACCCAAAGGCATCCAATTATAAAGGCCGCTACCCAACCTTTTAATAAGCCCCGCACGTATCATTAATTGATGACTAATAAGCTCCGCATCACTTGGCGCTTCTTTTTGGGTGGAAATAAAAAACTGTGAGGTACGCATAATGAAAATTGTCAATATTCTAAGTATGAGGATTTTAGCGCTAATTACGCATCAAGTCAGCAAACAATAATCTTATTTATAACATTTTACGTTGCTATCATTAAAATATAGCGCATTCCATAAACAAGCTTTCGTATTTATATCCATTTAACCCTTTTTTATTTTTATCTCGTTTAATACTTAACTTACATTGCTATTGAAAACTAGAGAATAAAATGGATCACTACTATAGACAACTGACACCACACGGCAGCTACAAACTTTTACCAGCAGCAGGTTATAACGCTGAATACTTAGTAGACATAGACTTTAATAGCCGCTTTCGAATGCCCGACAATACAAAACATGTATCAGCACAAGAACTAATATACAAAATGGAAAAAACACTCATTAAAGAGCCAATCATACCCCCTGTAACTATGGCTCATATCCCTGATACATACGCAACTTATCATGAATATATCCACGGAATGGGCCATATTAAATACCCAGATGGTGTTTCGATAATTAAACCTAGCTGGTTATATCACAAAGAGGACTATATTAAAGAATTTGCTGGTGAAATAGACCCGAAATTACTACAAGCTAAAGAAGCAATAGAGTTCTTTCAAGAAACGCAAGTAACGCAACCGCCCCATGTTCAACAGGCGATGACCCACCTATTAAATCATGCTGCAAAATATTTTGAAGGTGACAATAACTACCATGAAAAATTTAGTCAAGCTGCCTTCATTTTAGCTGACGATGCAAGTACAGGGAAATTAGAAAAAATCGTTAATAATTTACCCTGGGCAGAAGCCTATGAATCAAAAACTGACACTCCCAACACATTACGTCAGAACTCACTATCTACAAAGAGCAATCATGCCAAATATGTAGCAGAAATGCACGGTGACACCTACTATTATGGAGACTACGATTCAGCGCGATTGTCACCACTAGCACTAATACAGGCATCAGAAAAAAAACTAATCAAACATCCTATTGATAATAATCACCTAACTAAAACAAACTCATACGTAGCTGGGGAACTCATCAATAACAATACTTATAGTTTAAAAGTTAGCTTGAATCAAGAAAATATATTTACGAGAGTGTTCAATACCATGCAAATTGATAGGCAGCTTGCTAACACTACAGAGGCACTAGAGAAGTTTAAAGAAGCTCGTGAAACGCAGACCCCTCATGTTCAAGAAGCCATGAACAGCATACTAAAACATGCCGCAGGCTATTTTAGGGCCGAAAGAGAGAGCTTCAATACTAATATTACTCAAGTAGCGCTAACCCTAGCAGATGAAGCAATGTCAGGTAAACTAAAAGATGTAGTTACTAAGCTACCATGGAAAGAGCATTATGAAGCTCAAACAAACTATCCCGAGGCATCGCACCAACCTGAAGTAGAACTAACACAATAAGCAATATCTCAGAGAGTGATAATTCAGTTATTTTCACTCTTTTAACATCTAAAACAAGCCCTATTAGATTGGATTTTTACTTAACATCTAATCTGATAACGGGCTATTAGCTGGTTTGTAATTCGCTTTCCATACGACAAAAGGCACAATAGTGGCAGGGTGGCCATTATCATAAAACCAGCTATCGACTGCAAACCGCTCACCTGAGCCAATCTCTCTAATCACAGCTGTTGTATGCGGCCAGCCAGTAAAAAAGAAATTGCGCGTTCGCATATCTTCTATTTTGTGAAAATTTAGATAGCCATTTTTCTGCAAAAGCCGCATATAGGTCGTCGTATTAATTGCTTCATCATTGCAATCTTGCTGCCCATGCGCCATATTGAAAGTACCCGCGAGATCGCTACTAGTCCCTATTTTTTTACCAACAATGCGCTCAAAAACACCAATAGCCAGCGCGAGCTGCTTGCGCTCATCGTCTGCATCCATGGCTACGGAGTTAAATAGCTGGCTTATTAACAGCCAGTCTTTATCACTTAGGCTGCTTGCCGAAACTGTTGCACAGCCTCCACTTTGGCACACTTCAAAAGCTTTACGAGTAGGGCTTTCATGAAAAATACGTCCAATATCGTCAAACCCTGCAATGGCAACATGACCAAAACACAAAAAACATAAGCTAGATAATAAGCGGCTTATCTGGCAATTCATTTTGTTTTCGCTTAACGCTTCTTTTGCGTTTGTTTTTGATGCTTGCTATCGGAAAGTGCTGCTCTAGTGCGGCGCTCACCTTATTAATACCAAGCAAAACACCCGCCTCAAATTCGCTACGCCTAAACAACACTTCCATTTCATGACACATCGCATCCCAATTGTCATAACCAATATGCTTATCTATGCTCCTATCAGCAACTATCTCGACATCACGGTCGGCTAATAACAAATAAATAAGCACGCCGTTATTCTGTTCTGTATCCCAGATGTTCAAACGACCAAACAGTTCAATGCCACGCTTTCTTGGTGTCTTACTGTATACGATTTCGTAAGGATGCAAACCCGCTTCAACCACAAAACGTATTTCACCCGTATGTTTCGTTTCACTTGCCGTTATAGCCGCTTCAATATTCTGTAACGCCAGTGCAGAAAAATGACGCTTCACCTGCCAAGGATGACTCAATAGGTGTTTAAAAAATCTAGTGATACTTTTAAATATCATTACCAGCTCCCCGATGCACCACCGCCGCCGAAGCCGCCGCCCATCCCTCCACCGAAGCCACCCCCAAAACCACCACTTGAAGGGGAGCCTCTACTGTAGCCATTTATCCCTCTCCCCCCCATCATCATGGTAAAGAAGAAAGCAATCAAACCAAGTACGCCAGCACCTACGATAGACAAGCCAAAAAAGAACAAAATACTACCGATCAAACCGCCGTTAGCGACGCTACCTAGAAACGTACCAAATTTACTACTTAGAAACAGACCAGATATCATGCCACCAAATATCAATAATGGCATTAAATCTTCCAACAGTGAACCACCCATCCTTGCTTTAACAGGTGTGGGCAAAGGCTCGCCTTCTACCAGACCTATTAATGCATTTAAACCCGCATCAATACCACCAGCAAAATCTCCTTGCTTAAGTCTTGGCGCTATCGCTTCATTAATAATACGTTTAGCGTAGAGGTCAGGAATAGCACCTTCTAACCCATAACCAACTTCAATACGCATTTTTCGGTCATCTTTTGCAATGAGCAGCAGCAAGCCATCATCGACATCTTTGCGACCAACCTTCCATTGATCAACAACACGAATAGCATATTGGGCAATATCTTCTGGCTGTGTCGTAGGCACGATAAGCACGGCAATTTGACTACCTTTTTTTTGTTCAAAATTTTGTAGTTTTGCTTCGAAAGCAATCAGCTGTGGCTCTGATAAGGTTTGGGTTAAATCGATAATGCGCGCAGTGAAATCAGGCACATCAACCAATGCCGCGAATGCTATCTGCGGCGCTAGCAATAGCGTCGCAAATAACATTAAAAACCTCGTTTTAAAATAAGGCTTCACCTTTAAAATTTACTTAAAATTCAACAACAGGTGGTGCTGAAATTTCTTTTTCGTTTTCTACAGTGAAAGATGGTTTTATTTCATAGCCAAACACCATTGCCGTTAAATTTTTAGGAAAACTACGAACCGCTATATTATATTCTTTAACCGTCTGTATAAAACGGTTGCGTGCAACGGTGATGCGGTTTTCAGTCCCCTCTAATTGCGCTTGTAAGTCTCTAAAACCTTGATCAGCTTTTAAATCAGGGTAGTTCTCTGCTACCAACATCAAACGAGATAGTGCGCTAGTCATTTGACCTTGTGCCGCTTGGAATTTTGCCATGGCTGCAGGGTCATTGAGCAGCTCTGGTGTCATCTGAATGCCACCAACACTCGCTCGTGCATTGGTCACTTCTGTAAACACTTCTTTTTCGTGAGCAGCATAACCTTTCACAGTCTTCACTAAATTTGGAATTAAATCTGCACGGCGTTGATATTGATTCAACACTTCTGACCAACTCGCCTTTGCTTCTTCATCAAGCGCTTGAAAAGTGTTATAGCCACAGCCCGTCAATCCCATCATTGATATCACAATGATGCATTTAAAAAATAAGTTTTTCATCTTGTTCCCTTAAATATAAATAGTTAGTACATTGCTTAAGTATAGGCATCGGCTTATTTGATTACAAGGATGCAATTGTTAATTTTGCTAAACACAAATCTTCCCATGCCTTAGCTTTATCTCCTAAATGCATTAATAAATGTTCTAGTGAGTAAGTCACAATAACGGGCACATTGTTATATTGATGAGGATGACCACGCATTTGCACTAATGTTTGCATTGTTTCTAATACTAGCTGCGCTTCTTGTTCACCCATGACAATAATCACCTTGGGTGCGTATTGGGCTATCTGCTGCACGTTAGCATCAGCGATATCTTGACTTGGTTTAACTGCCACCGCCTTTAACATATTTTGCAATAGCGCTTCAGCCTCACTAGCTTGACTTGGTTTAAGCAAAAATAGCCACTTTGCATCATCACTGACTATCATTCTAAACATAGGCAATGCCACTTCTGGTGGCACTGGTTGTGTTTCTATTAGTGAAGTTTCTACTATTGATGGTGTTGGCTTAGTCTCTACTGCAGCTTTAGGTGCGGCTGTACGCAACCGCCAAACAGGCAACAACTCTAACTCTCTTAAAATGCCTTCTCTTGTCGTCATAAAACTAAGCCCATCAAAATCGCATCTTCACGACCGGCCCCTGCAGGATAATAGCCGCGCCTAACACTTACCTCTACAAAGCCATGAGATTCATATAAACCAACAGCAGAAGTATTACTTGCACGCACCTCTAAAAAAATGTCGGTTGCCTTGTAATGCTTAGCTTTATCTAGCATGTGCTCAAGCAAAACATGTCCAAACCCTTGCTTTTGATACGGTGCAGCGACACTAATATTGAGTAAGTGCGCCTCATTAAGGGCAATCATCATCAGCATATAACCAATAATCTCTTCGTGCAAAGTAAGCACCCATGCACTATAACCTGCTTGTAGTGAATCGGTAAAATTTCCACGGCTCCATGGGTGTGAATAAATCGTCGGCTCTATCACCATAACAGTATCTAAATCTTCTTGCGTCATGGGCCTTAGTTGATAATCTTCCTTTAATACAGCGCTCATAATCGCTGCCCTTGCTCACGCTCGCTAGTCGTTAGTGCCACACGGTTACGGATATAAATAGGTCTCGCTTCACTTGCTGTTTTCGCCGCGCCACTTTCAAAAAGTCGGTGTGTTAATTGCAAAATAGCTTCAGCCATTGGGGTAACATTAGGCCTTTTTTCAATGATGTTTTCTTGGTATCGATGACTAAGCACATCACCATAGGCTTTCCAACCGCTGCCGACGCCTATCCAAGCTGAGCCTTCTATCTCTGGCACAGCTTCTGGTTTATAAACGCCTGCGGGCAACACCTCAACCCAGCCATTATCTTGCCATTCAAATGCCGCATGGTAAACCTCGCCCATACGAGCATCCGTGCAAACAATAACCTTACTAGCACCACTACCTTGCGCTAAAACTTTTAATGTATTAACAGCCTCAACAGGTAAGCTTGCACCAAAACCCAAGCCTTGTGCCACACCGCAAGCAATGCGTACGCCTGTAAATGCGCCAGGACCCGCACCAAATGCAATGCCATCTAAATCAGTTAGTTTAATTTTTGCCGTATCTAGCAAAATTTGTATTTGCGGCAGAATAAGTTGTGAAGCCGTTCGTCCAGCATACTCATAATAAGTACTGATATTTTCATCCACCATCAACGCAAGCGACAAGAACTCGGTTGAAGCATCTAAAGCCAATAATTTCATAAGTGTTATTTTGACATTAAAACCATAACAGCGCTGCAATTAGATGTTCTGATATCAAAAAAATAGAGAATTTACATTGAATCTTTATTGACACGCCCACGTAAAGTTTTAATTCGGCTACGTTGCGTTTTACTTTCTAGCCGGCGCTTAACTGAGCCCCGTGTTGGACGAGTTGCACGTCGGTATGCTGGCACGATAGCAGCTTTATTAACTAAATCATGCAAACGCTTTATTGCATCTTTTTTATTGGCATCTTGGGTACGGAACTGTTGTGCTTTAAGGATCAAAACACCTTGCCGAGTAATACGACTATCGCGCAAACCTAATAACTTTTCTTTTAGCCAGTCATGCAAACTACTCGCAGCAATATCAAAACGTAAATGAATAGCACTAGACACTTTATTCACATTTTGCCCGCCTGCGCCCTGCGCACGCATGGCAGTCAGTGTATATTCAGTGTAAGGAATCTCTATCATGTACGGTCAGCATCTTCTAGCTCAAAACAGTTTCAGCAAAAAAAGCCTCTACATCTGCTAGTTCTTTCGTTCGCCTGAACGGTGGCAAACTTTGCCAAATACGTTTGCCATAAGGCTTGGTGATTAAGCGCGGATCGCAAATCATGAGTACGCCCTTGTCTGTCTCATCTCTAATCAGCCTACCTGCACCCTGTTTCAGCGTAATCACTGAATAAGGTAACTGATATTCCATAAATGCATTCTTACCTTCAGCTTTCATTTTATCAATACGCGCAGAAAGCACCGGGTCATCGGGTGGCGCAAAAGGTATTTTATCGATAATAACCACACTTAACGCTTCACCGCGTACATCTACGCCTTCCCAAAAGCTTTGCGAGCCCACCAACACAGCATTACCATGGCTACGGAACCTTTCTAACAACTCAGTACGCGTGCTATCACCTTGCAAAAACAGTGGATACTCTAAGCCATGACTGCCAAACGCATCTTTTAGTAAAGCATGTATCTCGCGCATTGCTCTTAACGAAGTGCAAAGAATAAATGCCCGTCCTTGGCTGGCTTGAATCACGGGTAAGCTTGCTTCAGCAACCGCGGCGGCATAAGCAGCACTATTAGGGTCCGGCATGCCCATAGGCGCGTAAAGTAGCGCTTGATTATCGTAATCAAATGGGCTTTGTAAATAGAGCGACTCAGCATCCTGCAAGCCCATTTGCGCTTTGTAATGGCTAAAATCACTTTTAACGGCCAACGTGGCAGAAGTGAAAATCCAAGCGCGTGGTTGTGCATTCAGTTGTTTACTAAAGCCATCCGCCACACTCAATGGCGTTGCATGTAGCTGCACAGATTGCGTAAACACTTCTACCCATCGTACTAAGTTGGCATTTTCTGCTTTATCCCAACGCGCAAACAATACTGACAAACCAACACTACGCTCCCAGCATTTTTCTAATAAAGGGTCACGCGGCGCTTGGCTTTCAAGTACTTTACATAGCGCCTCTAACTTAGACTGCAAATTCTCAAACGCTTCTTGAAAACCTTTTATTACCAATGCTTTTTGCACGGGTAGACGCGGGCCTTCATGCGTAAATACCAACCTAAAGTCTTTAACTGCTTTTTCTGTGTCGAGAATCGTTTCACCCAAGGCAATACAATCTTTGGCTAAAGTAATATGGGCTGCAGTACTATCGCGACAAAGCTCTAATAGTTGGTTAGTAGAAACGTCCTCTCCAAAAAATAATCCAGCTACTTCTGGCAATTGATGTGCTTCGTCAAAAATAACCGTATTGGCACTAGGCAACAATTCTGTCACGCCCTCGTCGCGGAGCATCACATCTGCAAAAAACAAATGATGATTTACGACCACAACATCCGCGGCTAACGCATTCTTACGCGCTTCCATGACAAAACATTCTTTATAAAAATTACAATCTTGCCCTAAGCAATTATCACGCGTCGATGTCACGTTTGGCCAAATGGTCGCATTTTCTGGCACATCAACTAATTCGCTCTTATCACCCGTTTTACTATTTTCTGCGAAGCTTTTAATAATAGGGATATAGTTGGCATCCTCGCGAGAAGCAAAACGCCCCTCTAGACCTGCGTGCTCTAAATGGTAATGACAAACATAATTAGCCCGACCTTTAAGCATGCTAATGGTGACTGGCACTTTAAGCGCATCACGCACATTGGGTAAATCACGATTAAATAATTGGTCTTGTAAGGTTTTAGTGCCTGTAGAAATAATGACCTTACCACCAGACAACAATGCAGGTACGAGATAAGCAAAGGTTTTACCTGTACCGGTACCTGCTTCCGCAATGAGCTGCTTATTTTCATGAATAGCCTCTTCAATGGCCAATGCCATTTTAATTTGCTCTTCACGTTCAGAATAACCTTTAATCGTGGACGCTAATGGACCTTCTGGTGTGAATATTTGGGCTAATGATGAGCTTTGTTCTGTACTATTTAATTTAGGGCTATCTGACATAATTAAATTATCCCATGAATCATGTTGTTACGTATGGCTTCTAACTTAAGTTTAGATACAATCATTGTTTGTGATAGCATTCTCATTAAAAATAGGAGATAAAAATGAAAACAATATTTCGATTTTTTTTATTAGGTATTTTGATGCTCAATCTAACCGCTTGTGCTACAAACAGCTTAGCAGGGGATGAAATGATAAGACATGCTTTTGGGTTTGATAGGAGTGAATTTGATGGCCAAGCAGGTGTAGACCGCATTCAGGTTCTAGATTATGTATATGGTAATCCCGATGGCTATGCAATAAGAAACCCATGCGTATATCATGGACGTGGTAGATGTATGCAGGGTGAGGCTGTTCGGGCGAACACGATGCGCTCAGACCTTAAGATTTTTTATATGAAATGGCTAGACAAGCAAACGGGTAAGGTGCATGAAGTCACCATCGACTTGGTTAAAAAGCTACCGAAAGACTTTAGTCGTAAACATCGTTTCTTTGCTTCTTTTAAACAAGGGCAATTGTATGTTTACGTGATTACCCCAAGAAGGAGAGCAGAAAATGAGCCAGCTCAAGGCCCATCTGCTTATGATTATTTAAAAATGATTTTACTCTACCCAGAACAGTAAGTTGAACTGATATGGCCACAACATGGCGAGAACCTAACCCACAAATTGCAGGTGTGCTCAATGCAGCACAAACGCAGCGTGCTTTAGCACAAGCAGAAACTATTGCCCATGCAGCAGAAGTGAATGCCATTAAGCCTGATCAATTTGTATTCTTTGCTGCCTTTGATGGTACGCGCAATGATAAAGGTGACGTGGCGCGCGGTGGCAACCTGGAAGACACCAATGTCGCACAGTTGTTTGAACAAGCAAAAGAAATACAGAGCGAAAATCTAGTAGGCAATCTTCGAACAGCATACTATGCTGGCCATGGCACGGAAGGGTCTTTAGTGTTCTCTGCTTGGCTGCCATTTAGAGTGACGCAAGAAAGCATTAATACTGCAACAGAAGCTTACGGTGATTTTTCTCATGCAGCTTCTGACTGGCTAAAGACGCATCCAGATGGCGACGTAACCACCGCAATGACTGCTTTTAGTCGAGGCGCCGCCACAGCAGCGGTATTTACCCATATGTTGTATCAACACGGCTTAATCGACCCTAAAACAGGCGAACAACTTATCCCAGCAGGGCAAGTAGATGTTTCAGCAGGGGTTATCTTCGACCCTGTCAGCACTGGTGTACATGGGAACATGGCCTTTGCACCCAATGTGGAAAACGTTGCCGTGATACGGGCAGAAAATGAATATCGTTACCTATTTAAAGGTGTTGATTACCAGCATCAAACCGGACTAAACATCCTGCCAGCGATAGGCAACCACAGTAATATAGGTGGTGGTTATCAGCAAGATGGATTAGGTGATTTGTATCTTGATGCTGCCACGCAATACTTGCAAAAGTCTGGTCTTAATATCGCGAA
>VAPK010267464.1_pt1 | contig 33765 bp, 22 predicted proteins | sample 3395031 | NCBI WGS metagenome assembly VAPK01 (sample SAMN08290443, study PRJNA428436) | hydrothermal vent metagenome | isolation source: Deep-sea hydrothermal vent chimney 1 | place: Pacific Ocean: Juan De Fuca Ridge
ACACTTACACTTAACACAAATACTTAAATCGCGTGAGCTTATTGGGGAAATTTTATTTCTCCTGTTTTTTAGACTTATCTTCTTTAAACAAATACAAATACTCTCCGTAACCTTCTTTTTTCATGTCTTCTTCAGGAATAAACCTGAGTGATGCAGAATTGATACAATACCTCAGATGACCTGGGCCCGAGCCGTCATCAAAAAAATGTCCCAGGTGTGAATTACCAAAAGTGCTTCGAACTTCTACCCGTTTCATGCCATAGGAATTATCTTCTTTTTTTTCAAGATATCTTGTATCGATGGGTTTGGTAAAACTGGGCCAGCCACAGCCGGAATTGTATTTACTGGTTGAACTGAATAAAGGTTCGCCGGTCACCACATCCACATAAATTCCTTTTTTATGATTGTCCCAGTATTTGTTGTCAAACGGTTTTTCAGTAGCACTCTTCTGGGTAACATCATATTGCAGGGGCGTCAACTCCTTTTTGATTTTCTCTTTTTTTATACTTATCCACATTTTTATCGCCCCAAGCGCCCATAATAAACTGATCTCTGCCTGAGGCAATTCGATAAAGGTGATAGTGTTGCGGACTTTTTTTATAATAATGTTGCTGATCATTTGTGGCAGGATAGAAAGCGGTGAATTTTTCTATTTTTGTGACGATGGGCTTATGAAAAATACCGGAGTTGCTCAATTCATTTTTAGAGCATTCGGCAATTTTTTTCTGTGTTTTATCGTGATAGAAAATAGCAGATTCATATTGAGAACCCCTGTCAACAAAAGAACCGCTGGCATCGGTGGGATCGAACTGTTTCCAATAAACATCAAGTATCTCCGAATAACTGACAATGTCAGGATCGAAAATTATATCAACAGCTTCTTTAGCTCCGGTTGTTTCAGTACTAACTTCCTCATAAGTAGGGTCTTTTACGTGTCCGCCGGCAAATCCGGAAATCACTTTAATCACACCGGGGATGTTTTTGGGGCATCCATACACCAGTAACAGCCTGCGGCAAGGGTTGCAGATTCATATTCTCCACTGTTGGTCAAATTGTTTTCAGCCACCTTTTTCTGAGCTTTTAAATTTGTACAACCGGATATTATTACTGCTCCAATAATAAAATATAACAGGTTTAATTTCATCTTTCACTTCTTTCATCTTTAGTTCCAGGATCTCCGGGTTTCAGCCTCAATAGTAGAACGTCACAAAAAGGTTTTCAGTAATCAATCGGTTTTGATCTAATTGTTGCAAGGCCTCATTTCTTTGCTTTTCCTGAAAGTCAGAGGGAATTCTTATTTTGATATCTCAAAATAAAAATGTCTATTTAAAGCCCTTTTTCAGCAATGCAACCCACTTCTTGATCCTTTCATCTGTTTTTTCAGGTTGATTGTGTTCATCGATCACAAGGCCGACAAAGTTTTCGTCTTTTGCAGCGAGCGAAAAATAAAATTTGTAATCCTTAACAGGCCAGGAACCAATGACACGCGATTTATCAGGAAGCCGGCAATATAAAATCCCCAGGCCGTCTACAAAGCTTTCGGGGTATTCTTTTTGGTCGCCCAGCCCATATAATGCCAGTTTCTTTTTGGAGAAATTGATCTGCTCCAATTTTACGATGGCCCGTTCCCAGTCATCCTGCATTTCGCCAATCCCCCAGGCGGAAGTACCGAAAATCAAATATTCGTATTGGTCGATATCTTCCAGTTCTGCATCTTTTACATTGATGATATCAACCGGCTGTTTGCCGAATTCATTTTTGATCTTATGGGCGATCTTTTCAGTCATTCCGTAAGTGGATCCGTAAAATAATCCGATTGTCTTCATTATTATTTAGATTGATTTAAAATAAGTTCTGCAAAAATAATGGTTTTTTCTGAGGATTAAGAATCTTAAAACAAATTTGAAGTAAAAATACCGGTTTCCCCCCTTTCTGATACAAATCGTAGTATAAGCTCGCTTGTAAGTTGAGGTGTACATTAAGAAATTGATCCATGTTGTACCTTAAGTCTTAGCAAAAACTCGGCCAACTTACCGTTAAATTTTGTTAAACATGTGATTACCGCAGTTGTTTCTGTAACTTTGTATTTCATTATCTATTGTGCAACAATTAAAACGGCCGTTCTTAAACAATCTTATAAAACCCACCAACGATTCATTCATTGGATTTCCATAAATTTAAATTATTGAAAATTGATTAACGGGTTCTGCAATTTTCTTTAGTTAAATTAATAAAAAACCAATTATTAGAACCCATTTCCTCTCTTTTGAGAGCAAAATTATTTTATTATGAAAAAGATTTTCTTTTTATTCATTGCATTTCTGTTTATCTCTCCCATGATGGCTCAACCACATGGAACTAAGAGCAGTAATGAGACAGTATTGCGTCACACACTTAATAACGGATTACGGGTTGTCATTATCAGAAACCCGCTTGCACCTGTTGTGACAACCGAGATGAATTACCTTGTCGGTTCCAATGAAGCACCTAAGGGCTTTCCCGGAACGGCCCATGCCCAGGAGCACATGATGTTTCGGGGTAGTCCCAACTTATCTGCCAATCAACTGGCGGATATTACGGCTGCAATGGGTGGTGATTTCGATGCGGATACCCGGCAAATGGTAACGCAATATTTTTTCACGGTTCCTTCAGAAGATCTGGATATTGCCCTTCATATCGAATCTATTCGTATGAGTGGCGTTTTGGACAGCCAGGAATTGTGGAGTAAAGAGCGTGGTGCCATTGAACAGGAAGTTGCCAGCGATATGTCCAATCCGCAGTATGTTTTTTATAAAAAACTGTTGGCAGAAATGTTTAAAGGAACTCCCTATGCTCATGATGCCCTCGGTACCCGCCCATCGTTTGATAAAACGACCGGTGCCATGCTTAAAAAGTTTCATGATTCATGGTATGCTCCCAATAATGCTATTCTTGTAATTGTTGGAAGGGTAAACCCAAAAAAAACGTTAGCAGAAGTTGAAAAACTCTTTGGCAGTATTCCTTCTAAAAAGTTGCCTCCGAGGCCTGCTATTAACCTTCAACCTGTAAAAACTGATACCTTACATCTAAAAACAGATTTACCTTACGGCCTTGCTATCATATCGTACAGAATGCCTGGGACTGACAGCCCGGATTATGCTGCAGCCCAGGTCTTATCGGATGTTTTGTCCAGCCAGCGGGGAAAATTATACTCATTGGTTCCGGAAGGAAAGGCCTTGTATGCCGGTTTTTCTATGGACGCATCACAAGTATTTCACAAGGCCAGCATCGGATTTGGTATTGCCATATTCCCGAAAGGTGGAAATTCAGAAAAATTGATTCAGGAAGTTTCATCAGTACTGGCTTCAGAAGTAAAAAACGGTGTAAATTCCGATTTGATTACGGCTGCAAAGCGGCATGAAATTTCTTCATTCGAATTCCAGAAAAATTCTGTTTCAGGATTGGCTTCTGTATGGTCTCAGGCCCTTGCAGTTGAAGGACGTCAATCTCCTGCCGAAAATTTGAACGCGATAAAAAAAGTAACCGTTGAAGATGTAAACAGGGTTGCCCGGAAATATTTGACTCCGAATCACGCTATTTATGTGGTTTTAACCCCTCAATCTTCCGGAAAACCAATTTCCCGTAAAGGATTTGGCGGAAAAGAATCCTTTGCCCCAAAAAATCCTAAACCTGTTAAACTGCCTGAATGGGCACAAAATGCCATGGGTAGGTTAGCAATTCCTAAATCCATTGTCCACCCTGTTGTTTCCACTTTACCAAATGGTATTAAACTGATTGTTCAACCGGAATACATTAGCAACACAGTAAGTGTTTATGGAAGTATAAGAAACAAACCTAATTTGGAGACTCCAAAAGGGCAGGAAGGTGTTGATGATGTACTGGAACAATTGTTTAATTATGGTTCAACGACATTAAACCGGATACAGTTTCAAAAAGCATTGGATGATATTGGTGCATATGAATCGGCCGGAAGCAGCTTTTCGCTTGATGTTTTGTCCAATCATTTCAACCGGGGAGTTCAGTTACTTGCCGACAATGAACTACGTCCGGCTTTGCCCCAACGTGCATTCATGATCCTTCAGTATCAAACGGCAGCAACGGTAGCCGGTCAGTTACAAAGTCCTGATTATCTTTTCAGGAAGGCAATTCACACTTCTTTATTGCCAAAAGGAGATCCGGCTTTGCGCCATCCGATACCATCTTCTGTAAAGTCACTTACTTTGAATGATGTAAAAAATTACTATCAGAAAGTTTTTCGTCCGGATTTGACAACTATTGTTGTTATAGGAAACATTAATCCCAACACTGCCAAAACTGTAATTGAAAAATATTTCGGTGGGTGGAAGGCAACAGGAAATAAACCCAATGTGGAATTTTCACCGGTACCTTTGAACAAAACAGCTCAAGTTAATGTTCCAGATGCAAGCAGGGTACAGAACCGTGTTGTTCTTGCTGAAAATCTAAGTATTACCCGTTCCAATCCTGATTATTATGCGCTTGAAGTTGGTAACCATGTTCTGGGTGGCGCTTTTTATGCCACACGTTTATACCGCGATCTTCGTGAAAATGCGGGGTTGGTTTACTTCGTTTCTTCGTCGTTCAATGTCGGGAAACATCGTTCGGATTACTCGGTGACCTATGCATGTGATCCACCGAATGTTTCAAAAGCCAAAGCCATTGTTATAAGGGATTTGAAACAAATGCAAAATGAAGAGGTAACTCCCAAGGAATTGCGGCAGGCAAAATCTATTCTTCTGCGTGATATTACGCTTTCCGAATCGAGTGTAAATGCAATTGCAAGTGGCTTGCTTCATCGTTCGCTGGCAGGCTTGCCTCTGAATGAACCCACCATCGCGGCCAAACATTATGTATCGCTCACAGCCAAGCAGGTTAAAGCAGCATATTCAAAATGGCTGAATACGGACAACATGGTTCAGGTTTCCGAAGGACCAAGTCCCAAATAAATATTCAAAAAAAGGAAGCTGTTTTCACAGCTTCCTTTTTTTATGACTTCGTGACTACGTTAATTTAGAAGTTCCTTGCATCAAATCTTATCACCCATTTCTTCCATGTTCACCATCTGGTTCATCAAAGCATAAACCATAAGACCGCTTACTGTTTTGATCCCCAGTTTCTTATTGATATTTTTCCGGTGTGTCGTTACCGTATGCACGCTCAGAAACAGTTTGTCTGCAATTTCCTGATTGGTCAGGCCTAACACGACATGTTTTAGAACCGTTATTTCACGTGCACTTAAAATCTGGGCTCTTTCATGTGAAACGTTATCAAGCCCGCTACGCGTCCTGATTTTATTCTGAATTTGTTGTTTGTTGTCGGAATATAGCAACCGACATGAAAAAGGGCTTTTAAGGCTGTTTGGCGCCCGGTCGTCTAAGACGGCAAAAATCAACGGGCTGATATCCTTTTTGAGTTGATTGAGAAAAGAAGTTACCGGAGTTTCGATACAAAGGGGATTCAAAATAAGGATATCCGGTTTTTGCTTGGCCACCAGTCTGCTCAAATTAGGCTCGTCACCGGTAAAAACCTTTAACAAAACCAACCTTGGTAGTCCCGTAATGACGGACTCCAGACCAGCCTGCATCAGGTAACTTTTTTCGATAATAACAACAGATTTAAGGTTCCCCATTAGTCTGACCTTTTGGATTTTAATGCAATTTCCATGGTTTTGACTTTGGGAATTAAAATCAGGTCTTCGATACGGGCATGTTCATTAAGTTCCTTTTCAAGCGTAAAGATCTCACGAAGTATCTGGTACCACAACATGTCGTTGTTGGGCGTGGGAAGATGTCTTACAATAATGTTTTTCAGGTCAAAGATTTTTTCTTCCACGTCTTCATGTTCTGCCTGATAGGCAGCAATTGGATATTCTTTTAGAAGCTCATCAATTCCTTTCGGAACATCCCTTTGTTCCATAGCGGCTTCCAGTTTTAATATGTACGGAAAAACCTTTTTCTCTTCCCGCTCTATGTGCTTGGTGAACTCATCTTTATAATGCAACAAGAACTTTTCAATGACAGCGTATTTTTTCTTGTTTATGTCGGCTTCCAATATGGCTTCTTTGATAAGCCCGGCGATCTCCGGAATTTTTTCATCCAGAAAATAATAATGCACCTTTTGTAAATAGCTGATAATCAGTTTGGCAGGAAAGCTTTGAAGTTGTTTCCTGGGGAAATATAATTTGTCGTGAAAAGCATTCAGGATGGTGATAAAAAACTGCAAGTGCAAATCGTGTTTCCGGCAAATTTCATGGATGCTCTGGTCGCCCAGGCCAAGATGTACTCCAAAGCGATTGATGATTGGAACCAGTGTCGGGTCGTGCAACACAACGTCGGCCATTTTCATATCTTGATCTATGAGCATTAGTTTCTTTTTTAGCATGACAAAGGTACGTATTTTCAATATCGTTGGTAATTGAGTGAATGCTATCTTCGGTCTTCCCCTGATAAATGTCGGGATCCGACAAAATCTCAAATTGTTAATCGGCATTCGATATTCAATTCGATTTAAGAACAAGCCAAGCCCGCCATTCTTCGGCTGATAAACCGGCTGGCAGGGAACACCGATTTAAGATTTTAAGATTGCTGAACGACTTCGATCTTAAAAATTACCGACAAAATGGCAGGATCCTGAAATTTTCTTAACTTTGCAATCTGTAAAAACAGTGCATTCTTACTTGAAAATAGGATTAAAAAGATTAAAGAATATAAGAGATGAAGTTATCGTATAATTGGTTGAATCAATACATTGACCTGGATCTTGACCCGCAGCTGTTGTCCACAATTTTAACAGATATCGGACTGGAAGTGGAGGGCATGGAAGAAATTCAATCGATTAAAGGAGGTCTGAAAGGCGTGGTTACCGGAACAGTTTTGACCTGTGAAAAACATCCCAATGCAGACAAACTTAGCGTAACGACTGTCGATGTTGGAAATGGAAATGTATTGCCCATTGTTTGCGGGGCGCCTAATGTGGCAAAAGGCCAGAAAGTATTAGTGGCTACCGTGGGAACGACCTTGTACGATGGTGAAAATTCTATTCAAATTAAAAAGGCAAAAATTCGCGGTGAGGTTTCCGAAGGGATGATTTGTGCCGAAGACGAGCTGGGATTGGGAAGTTCACACGATGGAATTATGGTTCTTCCCGAAAGCGTTAAACAGGGTATCCCTGCCGCCGATTATTTTGATTTGAAAAACGATTACGTTTATGAGATTGGCCTGACACCCAACCGTGCCGATGCTGCTTCGCATATGGGTGCTGCCCGTGACCTGGTTGCAGGGCTGAACCGTTATTTTAAAACCAGAAAATATCACATCAAACGCCCCGATGTCGACAAATTCAGTGTCGATAATCATGATCTGGATATTGATATTGTGGTCAACGATGTTGAAGCCTGTCCACGTTATTCGGGGATTACGGTTAAGGATATTCAGGTGAAAGAATCACCGGAATGGCTGAAATCACATTTAATGAGCATCGGGGTGCGGCCCATCAACAATGTGGTGGATATTACCAATTTCATCCTGAATGAAACCGGCCATCCGCTTCATGCATTTGATGCGGCCAAAATCAAAGGTAACAAAGTGGTAGTGCAGAAACAACCTGCCGATACACCTTTTGTAACCCTTGACAATGAAGAACGCAAGCTTCATGCAGAGGATCTGATGATCTGCAATATGGAAGAAGGCATGTGTATTGCCGGGGTTTTTGGTGGTGCCGAATCTGGAGTAACTGACAATACCACTTCAGTATTTATTGAAAGTGCCTATTTTGATCCGCGGCACATCCGGAAAACATCCAAACGACATTCCCTGCAAACGGATGCCAGCTTCCGTTTTGAACGTGGCGCCGACCCAAACATCACAATCTATGCTTTGAAAAGAGCAGCTCTTCTGATCAAAGAACTGGCTGGTGGAACCATCTCTTCCGAAATCAAAGATGTTTATCCAAAATCCATTGATAAATGGGAAGTGGACATTACTTACGAAAATGTTGATCGCCTTATCGGGATGACCATCGACAGGAAAATCATCAAAGAAATTGTTACTGACCTGGAAATGGAAATTCTTGAAGAAAATGCAACCGGATTGAAACTCAGGATTCCCACTTTTAAAGTAGATGTGTTGCGCGAAGTGGATGTAATTGAGGAGATTCTAAGGATTTACGGTTATAATAATGTGAGTTTTGAAGATAAAATTCATTCTTCCGTGAGCTTGCGGAAAAAACCTGATGCTGAAAAAGTACAGAATACAGTCTCCGATTACCTGATGGGACAAGGATTCTTTGAAATGCTCAATAACTCACTAACCAAATCGGAATACTTTGAGAACAGCAAAGTTTATGATGAGAAAAACAGTGTTGACTTGCTGAATCCATTAAGCAAAGATTTGAATGTTTTACGCCAGACTTTGTTGCATGGTGGTCTGGACGTGATTGCTTATAATCAAAACAGAAAAATCCACGACCTAAAAGTTTTTGAATTTGGGAAAACGTATTTCAAGAAAGATAGCTATGATAAATCCCGCGGACAGAAAAACTACAGGGAAGAACGGCATCTTATTCTGCTTGCAGCCGGGCAGCAGCAAGATGAAAATTGGGATTCACAATCATTTAAAGTTAACTTTTTCTATTTAAGAGGATTGGTTGACAGTCTGATGCAGCTTACCGGAATTAATGCTGACAGGTTGAAATCTGATGAGTTTAAAGATGGGAATTATCACTACGGAATTCAACTGCAGTCGAACGGAAAAGTTCTGGCCAGGATAGGTTTGTTGAGTAAAGAATTACTCAAATATATGGGATTGAAAAGCGATGTTTTTGCCGCTGATATTGAATGGGATGAATGGTTCAGGTTGATTCCCCGGAATGATGTTCAGTACAAACCGGTGGCTAAATTTCCCGAAGTCCGCCGCGACCTGGCACTGGTTGTCGATAAAAACCTTCATTTTCAGGAATTGAAATCACTGGCTTTAAGAACTGAAAAGAAACTTTTGAAATCGGTTGGGATCTTTGATGTTTACGAAGGCGACAAAATCCCAGAAGGCAAAAAATCGTATGCATTATCGTTTATTTTACAGGATGAAAATAAAACTCTGACAGATAAGTTGATAGATAAGAGTATGCAAAGAATTCAGATGGCGTTTGAAAAGGAAATGGGTGCCAGTTTAAGATAATTTTGACGATTAAAGTAAAACAGTTATGGACGTTCAAAGTGTTAAACAACGATTCGGGATCATTGGAAATTCTCCTTTGTTGAACCGTGCCATTGATATCGCAATGCAGGTGGCATCCACCGACCTGACTGTTTTAATAACGGGCGAATCTGGAACCGGAAAGGAAGTATTCCCGCAAATTATTCACCATCTAAGTCCACGAAAACATGGTAATTATATTGCTGTGAACTGTGGCGCCATTCCAGAAGGGACCATTGATTCGGAACTATTCGGTCACGAAAAAGGGTCTTTTACAGGCGCACACGAAGCCCGGAAAGGTTATTTTGAAGTTGCGAATGGCGGTACCATCTTTCTTGATGAAGTAGCAGAGTTGCCGTTGTCAACGCAGGTCAGGCTGTTACGCGTATTGGAGTCGGGCGAGTTTATGAAAGTGGGCTCTTCCAAAGTCATCAAAACCGATGTCCGCATGGTTGCTGCCACTAACGTTCAAATCCCGCAGGCCATAGAAAAGGGAAAATTCCGTCAGGATCTGTTTTACAGGCTGAACACTGTTCCTATTAATATTCCGCCCTTGCATGAACGTAAAGTGGATATTCACCTGCTTTTCAGAAAATTTGCTGCCGATTTCGCAGAGAAATATAGAATGCCACCTCTGCAGCTTAGCGACGATGCCGTGCATCTGTTGACAGAGTACCGTTGGCCGGGAAACATCCGTCAGTTGAAAAATATCACTGAACAAATTTCCATTATTGAGCAGAATAAATTGATCGATTCCGATGCCTTAAATATGTTTCTGCCCGAAGCGAAAATTTCGGGTCTTCCTGTGCTTTATAAAAAGGAAGGCGATGAACATTTCTCAGAGAGAGAATTGCTTTACAAAGTTCTTTTCGACATGAAAAAGGATATTACGGAGCTAAAGAAAATAGTCATAGACATTCTGGAAAAAGACAATAACGATCCGTCACTCGAGAAAACTAGAGCCTTGCTTGTCAAAAATGTTTCAGACGAGAATTTGAACCTGACTAAGCCTTCTGCATCCGGTGAAGTTAAGATCGTTACGCCCGAACCGGAACAAGCCACCGGGAAAAGTTTCCATCCTTCGGAAGTAGTAGAGGAATCTTATTCATTGCAGGATAAAGAAAAGGAAATGATCCGCAAATCTCTGGAGAAATATCACGGCAAAAGAAAAGATGCTGCCCATGAACTGGGAATTTCTGAAAGAACACTTTACCGGAAAATTAAAGAATACAAAATCCACTAAGTTTTAGCCTGATTGTTCAAAACCTGATACAAAATGTCATAACGTATCATCGTAAAGGTATTTCCCCGATTATTTGACTTAAATTTGAGGATTTGTCTGATAAATTCATTCTAAAAGTTATTGATAACGGCATTGGGATTCCAAAGCAGTTTCAAAAGAAAATTTTCGAAGTCTTTCAGCGGCTGCATACTAAGGAAGAGTATCCGGGAACAGGCATCGGGATTTTATGCTCCTGTGGATAAATTCTTTAGTTTAGTTAATTGATTTGTCGCATTTGATTGTTGAATCTACCCGTGGATAAACTGAATGGGAGTATTTAGATAGAATCAATTAAAAATGAAGGTACTACTTTTGTCATCAGCCTTCCGAAACAAATTAAGCGCAATTAACAGGTGTTTTTTCTAAGCTGTTGAATCGCAGGGAAATATTCGTAAAAAATTTCATAAGTGTTTTAAATAAATTGTAAGGGTTTAGCAACAAATACGACAAATTAGTTAGTTAATGTCGAAAAAAATAAGGGAATGGCAATAGAAAAAAAAACGATTAGCACATCAACAATGGGGCCTCTCGTGCTTGGGAATATTCAAAACCTGACTGAATCGACCGGAAAAAACTTTAAACTTAATAGAAAATCGGTTGCCTTGTGTCGATGTGGACATTCAAACAGTAGACCGTTTTGCGACGGTACACATGGAAAAATAGAATGGAGTGACAAGAAGCTGGCAGGAAGACAACCAAGAAAAGTTGAAAATTACGTTGGGAAAAATCTTGTCATTCATGATGATAGAGGAATTTGTTCACATGCAGGGTTTTGTACCGATGGTTTACCAAAAGTTTTTCAAATGGGAGTTGAACCTTGGATTGACGCCGATGCTGAACCATATGAAAAAATCATCGAAACCATAAGAAAATGTCCTTCGGGCGCACTGAGCTATTCAGTTGATGGTGTATTATATAATGCATTTTCAGAGCATCCGGAGATAATAATTACTGAAGACGGCCCTTATTTTGTGAAGGGATCTATTGATCTTCATGATGACGACAAGCCTGAATCAAAAGAACATTATGCTTTATGCAGATGTGGAAATTCGAAAAATAAACCCTTCTGCGACGGACAACATTGGTATACAAAATTTAAAGATGAAGGCCGGGCAAAACCAATCGGATTAAACTCAAACGAAAAAGTTGCTAATATTCAAAAACTTGCTGAAAGTGGAAAAAGTGAAAATTCAGCAATGAGTACTCTGAGAACTTTTCTGGATTTTGAAACTTTGGTTTTTAAAGGTGCGCAATTGTATAAGATGCCTTTGAACGAAGATATTGATGTAAATACAAAAACAATAATTGGCAAAACTGCCAAACAGCCGCTTGAATTGGAAATGCCATTTTATGTATCTCACATGTCGTTTGGAGCGCTTTCGCGTGAAGCAAAAATAGCATTGGCAAAAGGATCGGATCTTGTGGGAACGGCTATGTGTTCCGGTGAAGGCGGTATGCTTCCGGAAGCGAGACAAGCATCAAAAAGATATATCTATGAATTGGGTACGGCTGCTTTTTCGCATATTGATAGTGTGATTAAGAAGGCAGATGCTGTGGAGATAAAAATCGGACAAGGTGTAAAACCCGGTTTGGGCGGACATTTGCCCGGACACAAAGTAACTCCTGAAATTGCTAAGATTAGAGGGCTTAAACCCGGAGAACCGTCTGTATCGCCCGGCAGACTTTCGGGAGTTAATAATTTGAAAGATTTACAGGAAAAGGTAGCTCATATTAAAGAAATTACCGGAGGCAAAGCTGTGGGTATAAAATTTGCAGCCGGACATATTGAAGAGGATATAGCATTTGCATTAAAAGCAAATCCCGATTTTATTACCATCGACTGTCGGGGTGGAGCAACGGGTTCATCACCAAAATTTTTGAAAGACAATGTGGGAATTCCACCGATTTTCGTGATTCGAAGAGCGAGAATATATCTGGATAGTATTAATAGCGATGTAACGCTTTGTATTACAGGTGGGTTCAGAGATAGTTCTGATATTGCCAAGGCCATTGCTTTGGGTGCCGATGCGGTTGCTTTAGCAACTGCATCGATGATTTCAATAGGCTGTATTCAGGCAAAAGTTTGTCATACTGGAACTTGTCCGGTGGGAATCGCTACGCAAAACGAACAACTACGTTCCCTTTTTGACGAGGGAAAGGCATTAGAACAATTCAAAAACTTTTATATTGCAACGAACAATGAGCTTAAAATATTTGCTCGTACAAACGGTGTAAACGATATTCACGCACTTAATGTTACTGATGTTGTAACCGATAATCGTGTTGTTTCAAAATTTTCCGATATTAAACATATATAGAATTGATGTTGTTATGAAAAATAATAAACCAATAATAAAGCTACTAAAAAACGGGCCTTTATTAGTTAAGGATTTGGAGCAATTTAAAAACTCGCGTGGTGAAGCTATTGAAACGGAAACAAATATGGCATTGTGCCGCTGTGGTGCTTCAAAAAACAAGCCTTTTTGTGATGGAACACATAAAAGTATTGGCTTTACTGATGAAAAATGCGAAGATCGTATTTTAGATAAAAAGGAAACTTACCAAGGCAAATCGATTATTATTCACGATAATCGTGGTATTTGTGCACATGCCGGATTTTGTACAGCTAATTTGCCGAGCGTATTTCTTATGGAAACCGAACCATGGATTGATCCGGATGGCGCAAATGTTGAAGAGGTTAAAAGGGTCATAGAAATGTGTCCTTCGGGAGCATTGAGTTATTCCGAGAACACAACAGAAACCAATGAGTTTTTTAAAGAAGATGAAATAATTGTTTCAAAAAACGGGCCTTATCATGTCAGAGGAGGTGTTGAAATAGATACATATCTGGGAGATATGGCTTCTAAAGAGCATTACACGTTATGCCGATGTGGGAAATCGGCCAACAAACCGCGCTGTGACGGAGCACATTGGTATGCCGGTTTTAAAGATGACGAAGCTTTAACTATTTCGGCAGTCAACCGTAAACGTGAAAAAATTGAGCCTCAATGGCAGAAGGTGGCTGAGTTAGGCGAACTTAAAGATAACGATACGAAGAAACTCAAATTATTGTCGCAACAAATTTTGTTGTCCAGAGTTGATGGGAAATACGCTGCAATTGAAGGCATCTGTCCTCATCAGGGAGGGCCGTTAATTGATGGTAAAATTGAAGGCGGAGTAATTCGTTGCCCCTGGCACGGACATCCTTTTGATCCGATAAACGGGAAATCGCTTGGCAATGACAGCGATTTAGGAACTTTTGAGGCAGAAGAGCGCGACGATGGGATATATTTAAAAATTGCACCTGTAAAAAAATCAGAATGGACTGTTAGTCATGTTATTGCAGAAACTCTGGTAAACTGGGGAGTTAAGCATGTTTTTGGTATGGTTGGGCATTCCAATCTTGGGATGGCAGAAGCATTTCGGATTCAGGAAGAAAAAGGAAATATTAAATACATTGGGATTCGACACGAAGGCGCCGCTGCTTTTGCATGTTCCGGTTATTCAAAAGTATCGGGCAAACCGGCTGTTTGTTTTACAATCGCAGGCCCCGGAGCTACCAATTTAATTACCGGATTGTGGGACGCTCATGTTGATCGAACTCCTGTTTTGGCTATTACCGGACAGGTAAATACACAATTTTTTGGCCCCGGGTCATTTCAGGAAATCGATTTGAAAGAGGCATTCCAGGCAGTTGCACCGTTTAGCAAAGTAGTGTTGCCCGACAGTAATCATGCTGAATTAGCATCGCTTGCAATGAAAAATGCAATAGTAAATCGCAATGTGTCACATCTGATAATGCCTGATGACGTGCAAATACTGGATTCCGGAAAAAGCGGCCCGGGATTGCCCGACGGAAGACTGGCTGATATGCGCATTACGCCGACGGAAGATTCGGTAAATCTGGCAATGTATCGAATTTGGAAATCCAAACGCCCTTTAATAATTGTCGGTTATGGTGCCAGAAACGATATGGATAAGATTGTTTCCTTTGCCCAAAGCCTTAAGTCTCCGGTTTGTACTACTTTTAAAGCGAAAGGACAAATTTCGGATAGTCATCCGCTTGCTGCAGGAGTTTTAGGGAAAAGCGGAACGCCTGTATCTGCGTATTATATGAATTCAGCTGATTTGCTTATTGTTTTTGGAGCTTCATTTTCACAACATACCGGAATCGACAAATCGAAACCGATTATTCAAGTCGATTTCGAACCTATGGCTCTCGCTAAATTTCATTCTGTAGATAATCCCATCTTGGGAGATGTGGGCATAACTGCAAGTCTTTTCAGTAAGAAGCTGGGCAACTATTTCCAATCAGAAATTACCATTGATGAAATTTCTAAACGTAAGCTGGATTGGCAAAACGAGAAAAAAGAACGATCTGCCGAAAATAATGGCAATGGCATGAATTCACTCTTTGTTTTTAATGTGTTATCTGAAATTTTACCCGAAAATGCTATCATTAGTCTGGACGTTGGAAACAATACCTATTCCTTTGGGCGATATTTTGAATGTAAGAATCAGCGTGTTATCCTTTCAGGTTATTTAGGTTCTATCGGTTTTAGTTTTCCTGCTGCCATGGGAGCCTACTATGCAGAACCTGATAAACCTATCATTTCTGTGAGTGGTGACGGCGGATTCGGACAATATATGAGCGAGTTCAATACAGCAGTGCTTTATCACATGAATATTACTCATATTTTACTTAATAATAATGAATTGGGTAAAATCTCGAAGGAACAGCGTGATATAAATATGCCAGAATGGAAAACAGATCTCAGTAACCCCGGATTTGCAGAATATGCCACATTATGCGGAGGATTAGGTATTAAAGTTACCAAAAATGAGGAGTTGAAAAAAGCTGTGCTTATAGCTTTAGCTTATGATGGGCCTTCGATAGTTGAGATTATGTCAGATCCTTTGTTGACATAATTTTCTTGCAACATAAATTTTAAGTTTCTCTTTCATCACTTTCAAAAATGATATATGGAACTTTCTTTTGAGTATTGGTATTTTTTGCCCATGGCTATTGTTATAGCAAGTATTGCAATGTCGAGTGGTATTGGTGGTGCTGTTTTTTTCTCACCTATTCTTATGATAGTGTTAAAACTTAATCCGGTCGTTGCCGTTGGTATTTCGCTCATACTTGAGCTCTTCGGCTTTAGTTCGGGCTTCTTTGCTTATATGAAATCAAAATTAATAGATTATAAACTTGGAACGAGTTTACTTGTTTTTTCGATACCGGCAGCGATTTTGGGAACGTTATATGGCGATATGATACCACCCGTAATTTTGAAAGCGATTTTTGCAACGGGTTTGGTATTTATTGGTAGTCAGTTATATACTTCCTGGAGAAAAGATGAAAAAGAAAAATTGAATAAAGAAATTGAAACTAATTCTGAGAATAAATATTACAGCATGTTAACCGACAATACCGGTAAGGTATATAAATATACGGTTTGTAATAAAAATATGGGACGAGGGTTTGCTGCCATCGGAGGTGTTTTTTTAGGAATGTTGTCTGTTGGCTTAGCCGAATTGCAGGAATATCATCTGGTTTCTAAATGCAAAGTGCCTTCTCCTGTTGCAGTAGCGACTTCTGTTTTCGTTGTGGTTATAACAGTATTAATTGCTTCTATGGGTCATTTTTATGAATTTATTTTTCATTCAAGTAGAGAGGTCTTCTTAACTGTGCTCAACATTTCGCTGTTTGGAGTACCCGGTGTGATAATAGGAGGTCAAATAGGCCCGATACTTCAAAAGTATTTGCCTGAGGATATTACGAAAGTTTCAGTGTCAATATTATTTATAGCATCCGGAATTTTTATGCTGGTAAGCCTCATCTATTCGTGAAACACCTGTTTCACAATCGAATGGTTAGGAGATCATAAACCTTAACAATCTGCAGGTTTTCGTTATAACTTTAAAGCCACGAATGCAGTAGAAAAATATAAAAAGGACCGTTTAATTCTCGTATGATTGCAAAATTAAAGAAATGATCCATTTGATTATTAACACAGTATCTCTGAGGGGCCCCTCTACTAGCACACGAGTGTTTTGCGTGCTCCGTTAACAAAAATGGTTTAATTCGCCTGAGGCGGACAAGGGATTAATTCCCCGTCCCTTGGGGCGATTAATAATCTCCTTTTGATACCCCGCTGCTCTGCGGCGGGGGTAGTTCATTTGTGTCACGCGTTGAGAAACGCGCGCCAGCTATTTGGGAATCAGCTATCAATAACTGCCCGTTTCTATATTCAAGACCCTCACGCCGGCATCTCATTCATTGTTTTGTATTTACCTTTTCAATGCCGGCTCAGGGTTGAACGGTGGGAAGTGGTCAGAACGTCCCTTCAGGTGGGGGCACGCAGGCTCAGGAGAAAATGAAAAGTGAAAAATGAAAAATCTTGTCATTTCGACGAGGTACGAGGAGAAATCTCCCGAAGAGAAAACCTGTTTCCCATTGGATTTCTAAGTTGTGCCTCCTTCGAAAATTACAACTTCTTCCTTGGGGCACGACAGTCAGGCAATCTCATAAGCAGTTTATCTGGATTAGTTTTCTTGATTTATTAAGATTCAGCACAAGTCAGGAGCGTGCAAAATTCTGACATGATCTCACTTGCATCACCCTTTAGAAAAACATCCGTAATATAATCAGTCAGTACCGTTTTGCTGACGTTGATTTCAATGATCTTTGCCCCATTGTCTTTGGCAATCTGTGGAATTGTGTTGGCGGGATAGACTTCGGCACGCGTTCCAATGACCAGTAACAAATCCGCTTTCTTCGCATCATCAAAAGCTTTGTTTATGGCTTCTTTCGGCAAAGGCTCATTGAAAAAAACAAAGTGCGGTTTTAATACCCCACGGCAGACAATACAAGTGGGAGGCAGAAAATTCAAATCGGCGAAACGATAATTGTACTCGGTGCCACATTTTGTACAAAGCAGTCGTTTGTAAGTCCCGTGAAGTTCAATCACATTTTTGTTGCCTGCATCTTGGTGAAGATGGTCGATATTTTGTGTGATGATATTCCTAATAGTACCCCTTTGCTCCATAACTGAAAGCACAAAATGGGCCTGATTGGGTTTAACATTTGTCAATCTGTCGTAAAAAACCTGTTTGATAACCTGCCAGGTCAAGGCTGGTTTTTTATGAAAGAATTCCAGATTAAAGTAGTTGGGATCTACTTCATTCCAGATACCTCCCTCACCACGAAAAGTCGGTATCCCGCTTTTGACCGATATTCCTGCTCCCGTAAATGCAACAGCGTATTTCGCGTTTCTGATCATTTCAGCAGCACGTTTTATGTTTTCAATCTTTTTCAAACGCTTCCGATTTTAGATCTAATAGCTTTCGAAATACTGACCGTTGAGTCTTCATTAAAAAACAGTTCGAACCCAAGTTTCTTAAATAAATTCAACATAGGCTTGTTGTTGGCAGTAGTTTCCGCAGCCACTTTTTTAACATGCGCAATTTGTGCCACCTGTAGGCAATACTGGGTAAGAAGAAATCCCAATCCTCTTTTTTGCCATTGGTCTGTAATCAAGATAGCGAATTCTGCCATTTCTAAATCAGGATCTGCAATGAGCCTCCCTTCACCGATGAGACGTTTCCTGCCATTTTCTTCGATTTCCGCCACAATACCCATTTCGCGGTCATAATCGATGACGCAGAACTGGGTTGCCACCGGATGGGAACGGAACTGAAAATCATAGCGAAAGCGTGAATAAATGGTGTCTTTTGAACAATTATCCAGCATTTCAAGCCACAGCGGTTCATCTTCTGGTTTGATGGGTCTGAGTGTGAGCGCGGTTCCGTCAGGTAACCGTGTTTCTTTGATGAGCCTTTCGGGATAGGGGCGAAGCAGCAAATGTCGGTAGTCGATGTCTTCTTTTCCCAGCTCATTGGGGTCAACAACAATGCGTGCATCCAGAGCGATAACTTTTTCCGGAGTAACAATCAACGGGTTGATGTCAAGCTCTTCTATTTCGGGATAATCGGCTGCCAGATAAGACAAACGGATCAGAACTTCAACCAGTTTATCAATATTCTTTGGCGGGCTTCCGCGATAGCCTTCCAGTGACGGATAAATTTTCAACGATTGAATCATTTGCCTGGCGAGTTGCTCGTTGAGCGGGGGAAATTCAAGGCGCTGGTCTTTAAATAGTTCTGCGGTTACTCCACCCATTCCCACCATCATTACCGTACCGAACATGGCTTCTTTTTTGAATCCTGCGATCAATTCTACAGCGTAACGTGTATCTGCCATTTTCTGAACTGTAAGCCCTTCCAGATACGATTCCGGGGCATGTTCTTTGAAATTTTTTTGCAGTTGTCTGTAAGCATGGACAAGCATGTCATCATTATCAATATTCAGGATCACACCACCGACGTCCGATTTGTGTGTGACGTCAGGAGATTGAATTTTTAGGACAATGGGATAACCTTTTTCCCGGGCAATCCGGACAGCATCTTTTTCATCGGTTGCCAGTTGCGGCCGGGTCACTTGAATTCCGTAATCCGTGATCAGGTTTTTTGAATCATTTTCAGAAAGCACATTATTTTTTGGAAAAACATCTTTAACGTATTTTTTCCGGAGTGCTTCACGGTCGTAACTGAAATCGACAGGAACTTCTTTTGGTGTTTCGAAGAGCAACTCCAAATTCTTGGAATAACGCATCAGGGTCATGTAGGCCTGAATAGCTTGTTCGGGTGTGGAAAAAACGGCGACCTGGGCGTTACTGAGAATCTCTTTTCCTTTCTGCATGCTGGGTCCGCCCATCCAGGAAGCCATGATGAGCTTGTTTGTTTTTGAAGCTACTTCGGTTACTTTTTTTGCCGTTTGCGCTGGCTGAGTAAGTGCTTGCGGTGTTATGATAACCAGTGCTGCATTTATATCTTCCTGTTTCAGAACAATCTCTAATGCTTTGCTGATTGTGTCCGGCGAAGCATCACCCAGGACATCAACAGGGTTGTTTTTTGACCAGAAAGGTGGTAGTATCTTGTCTAGTTTGTGAATGCATTCTTCTGATAAAGGAATCAGTTTGCCGCCTTGTGAGATCAGCATATCCGTTGCCATTACGCCCGGACCACCGGCATTGGTAATGATAGCCAGGCCGAAGCCTTTCGGAATTTTTTTCCGGCCCACCAGATCACTGAAATCAAATATGTTTCCCATGTTATAAACCCTTGCCAGTCCAGCCCGGCGAAGCAGGGCATCACAAATATTGTCTTTGGTCGCCATAGCGCCGGTGTGTGAAATGGCAGCCTGCACCGACTGTGGAAACATCCCGGATTTATAAACGATGATGGGTTTTCTCCGTGCAAATGCTCGTGCCGCCGACAAAAAACGCCGGGCATCACCCAGTGTTTCCACATACAAAATGATAGAATAGGTGTTAATATCCTGACCAAAATAATCGATCAGGTCGCCAAAAGTCACATCCATGGCATTGCCAATGGAGACAAAGAAAGAAAATCCTATTTTGGTATCTTTTGACCAGTCCAGTAGCGCGGTTCCCAGAGCTCCTGACTGAGAGATAAAAGCGATGTGCCCTTTCTGCGGCATACCGCTGGCAAAACTGATGTTCAGATGACTGCCCGGAACGATAATTCCCATACAATTGGGGCCCAGGATGCGCATGTCAGGATATTTTTTCAGTCTTTTTTTCAGTTCTTCCTCCAGTGCCATTCCTTTTTCACCTGCTTCTTTAAATCCCGCCGACATAATGATAATCCCATGAACTCTTGCGTTGCCACACTGGTCCAGAATGTCGGGGACTTCTTCCGCAGGATTTACAATAACGGCCAGATCTGGTTTTTTAGGAAGGCTGTTAACATCGGGGAAACAAGGAATTCCCAACACTGCTTCACGTTTGGGGTTTATCGGATAGATCACTCCCGGGAAACCGCCTTCCATTAAATTTCTGAGGGTTATGCCTCCAATGCTTTTAGTGTCATGGGTAACACCAAACAGTGCAATGCGGCGGGGTCGGAAAATGTTATCGAGATTGCGGACAGGCATGTGTGGAAAATTTTGAACGCTAATAAATTGGAAAATAGATATCCTGTTCCAAAAGTAGAGAATATTTTGGTTTAAAACCGGGATAAACGGCTTTTAAAGGCTGTAGAAAGTGGCCTTGAGAAAATCAGAGTAATGCAACCTTATCAATTTTTTAGGCTTTCTTTGATAAAGTTTTCAAACAATAGAGCTGTTTTATCTTCTTCGCCCTGTAGGGAGATAAAATAAAATTCTCTATTCATAGTAGCCCCTGGAAAGTCAACCACACTGAAAGCCCCGTTGTTCAGCTCTTCCAGGATGCTGTTAATGGATAAGAATGCAAAACTTTCGGTGGCCTTCAAGTATTTTTTGATGCCTTCTGTACTGCCCAGAACCAGTTGTACATTCAGGTCGCTGATGCGCACGTTGATTTTTTTTAAATAATGCCGGATCACCTGTAATGTGCCAGAACCGAATTCTCTGATTACCAGGGGAATCTGTTTTAATTCTTCCAAAGAAACTTCTCCTTTTTGTGCCAGGGGATGTTCCTTTTTTGTAACCAATACCAGTTCATCCCGTAAAAAAGGGGTGTATTTGACTTCCTTTTTTTTGGAACGGCCTTCAATGATGCCCAGGTCAATTTCCTTTTGAAGAAGGGCGGTTTCAACCTGTTGAGTGTTTTCATTCAGGATTTCCAGCCTGATATCTGGATATTCAATGTGAAACTGATGCAGGAGACCAGGTAGGATGTATTGCGTAAGCGTGGTGCTGGCGCCTATTCTGATATGACCACTGTTCCTGTTTCCCAGCTGATCCATATCATATTGCAATTTTTTGTATAAAGAAAATATTTCACCTGCGTATCTAAAAAGCATTTCGCCTTCTGGAGTTAGTGATACTTTATTTCCATGACGGAAAAAAAGTTTTGCTTTGAAGTGCTGTTCAAGTCCTTGAATATGCTTGCTTACAGCAGGTTGTGTAATAAAAAGTTCTTCAGCGGCTTTTGAAAAACTAGCATACTTCGCGGCGGTGTGGAACACTTTTAATCGGAAATCAAACATTTTGTATTTCTTAATTATTATCGGGTTTATTGCTCTTTTGCTCTTTTAGTCGAAGGTATGTTATTTTTAAGTATAGTTTGAGTTCGAAAGGATCGGGTCAACATAAAATCTGATAAATGTGTTTGCCGATACACTCAGGAAAACAATTCTTTATCAAAAGACAAAGATAGAAATTATTAAATCATGAAATCAGCAAATATTTCAATATTGTGATCAGTGCAAACAGGTATAAACATTTTTATATTTTTGTTGCAATGACAGGGTGAAAGATCAAATCATGGTTCATTTTATCGGTGCAGGTAAGAACAATTAAGCAGGTTTTTAAAGTGAGATGCCAATGAAATATGCAATTTGTCCGTAATAAATCACTTAAAGTTAGTAAATTATGACGATTACTCATAATGAGATAAGCCAGCAGTTTATGACCGGAGACAAAGCTCTGCAGCTTTTGAAGGAAGGTAATCAACGGTTTTTTGATCATAAATTTTTGCACAGGGATTTTGAAGAACAGCGTCAGGTTACTGCTTCCGGTCAATATCCTTTCGCGGTGATATTAAGCTGTATCGATTCCCGCCTTCCCACTGAAATTATTTTTGACCAGGGCATCGGTGATATTTTTAATGTGCGAATTGCAGGCAATGTTGTCAATGAAGATATATTGGGTAGTATTGAATTTGCCTGCAAACTGGCAGGAGCAAAATTGTTGTTGGTTTTGGGCCATACTTCCTGTGGTGCAGTAAAAGGCGCCTGCGATCATGTAAAAATGGGAATGCTTACCGGATTGCTCGAAAAGATTGAGCCAGCGGTTAGGGCTGTAAAAACCTTGCCTGCCGTATTGCGTGAATCTTCTAACGCTGATTTTATAGATGAAGTTGCCCGGAAAAATGTTTCTCTTACCATGGAAAAGATCATCCGGGAAAGCACTATTTTGAGAGAAATGATCAACAATAAAACCCTGAAAATGGTTGGTGCCATGTATGACATTACCTCTGGTGAAGTGGAATTAGGACTGTAAAATCTTTCACGCAGACTTGAAGTTATAATGTTTCGAACATCTAAACTTTGGCCGATTTCCTTTCAAACCGTTTTGCAAAACCCTCGTAGAACATTGGAATGATATTCAGCGAAAAAAAGATCCCGGTTATCATACCTCCGATAATGGTGATGGCAAAAGGTTGGTGAATGGCCGATCCCAATCCCACGGCGGCCGGTAATACTGCAATAATCGTCGTCAGACCGGTCATTAAAATGGGTCGGGTACGAAGGTGTACCGCCTCCCGAAGGGCATCCTGTAAATCATAATTTTCTTCTTTTCGAAGCCGGTTTACTTTGTCAATCAATATAATGGCATTGTTTACGGAAACCCCGATTATAGTAAGCAAACCGAGGGCAACGGAAATACTTAACTGTTGACGGGTAATCAATAAAGCGATGAAAACCCCGATAAAATCCAGTGGGATCTTCAGTAAAATAACAAAGGGTTGCCAATAAGAGTTAAACTGTAGAAGTAGCACAAGATAAATGAGCAGAATGGCCATGAGGATTACAAAAGAAAATGATTTAATGGTCTGAATTAATGTTTGATATTGCCCGCGAACCAACAGGTTATAACCACCCGGCAGAAAATTGGCTTTTAGGCTGGTTTTCAGTTTCTTTACTGCGCCAAAGATGTTCCCTTCCGGACTGGCAACTACGGTCAATTCCCTTTGTCCATTCAAATGGCTGATGGAAGGTAATGAATTAACAAGATTGATGTTGGCTAATTTCTCAAGAGGGATATATTTTCCAGAAGCTGTTCGAATCGGCAGTTGTTTAAGCTGGCTTATATTCTCCCGGTCTTTTTTTGGCAGACGCAAAAATACGGAAACGGGAACCTGCTCTTTTACAAACCTTGCCACCACCTCTCCTCTGTAAGCCAGTGCCAGTTCCTGATACAGGTCAAAGGCATTCAGGCCGAATCGTGCCAGTTCGGCACGTTTTGGGGTAATGTCGATTTGAGGGACTGAGTATTTGGAATTGTTGATGATGTTGGTAAAATCTCCTGTTTGAGCAGCCGTTTTTTCCACAACGGCAGCGAGGTGGGCCAGAGTATCCAGATTAGGACCTGTGATGGAAACGCCAAAAAAAGCAGGCAAGCCGCTAAAACTTTCATCAATATTTTCCTGTGTGGGTTGGTGGTACAGGATAACCAGCCCATCAAAAGTGGCGAACTGTTTTTTAAACTCGTTCATCAATTGTGTAACGCTTTCTGTCCGGTATTTTTTATCTACTAATTTAATAAACAGTTCACCGCGGTTCACACTTTCTACATAGTAAGTATTCGCTGGCGATCCAACCCGCAAATAAATATTATCCACATTGGGATTTTTTTGTATCACCCGTACCAACTGTTCGGCCACCTTTTCCGATTCTTTTAAAGAAACCCCGGGACGCATAACATACTCAAACAACAGAGCTCCTTCATCTACAACAGGAAGCATATTTGCCTTGTTTGTCAGAGGAAGTAGGCTGCCCCCCACTAAAAACAGCAGTATCAGTACGGCAATAACCCCTGTTTTATGCGACAGGGAGAAACGGAGCATTTTATCATTAACCGCTTTAAATTTTTGCAGAAAAGCCGGTTCTTTCACCTTTTTACCCTTCACACCTCCTTTCCAGTAAATTAGCGCCGGTATAACCGTAATGGAAATAAGGAAAGAACCGAAAAGTGTGAGTGTAATAGTCAATCCGAAAGGCGTTATCAGGTCTTTCATATATCCTGAAATAAACAATAAAGGCAGGAAAACAATAATGGTGGTTAGGGTGCCGTTCAGGTCGGCAGCAAATATTTCGGTTACCCCCGATTTAATGGATCCGATCAGTGATTTCCCCTTTTCCAGGAATTTTTCAATAATTTCCAATACAATAATAGAGTCGTCAACCACCATCCCCAGCGACAACGTCAGTGCAGCAAGTGTCATCATGTTCAGGGAATAATTGATGGCATACATGATAATGGCAGTAAAAAAAAGGGCCAGCGGGATGGTAACAGAAACGATGAGTGTGGGTGCGGTTCGCTGAAGAAAAAGAAACAAAACCAGCATGGCAAGGATGGCGCCGATATAAATCTCTTCACGGACCCCGTCCATGGATTTGCTCAATACCTCCGACTGATCATAGAATTTGTGGATCCGGGTTCCCGGTGGCAATAGTTTTTTGAGTGATTGTAATTCCTTTTGAACTGCAGAAGCTACCTTGATGGATCCCGAACCCTCTGCTTTTTGTACCAAAATAGCCACTGCCGGGTATTGGTTGGCCTTTATCAAATAATGCTTTGGCAAACCTCCTTTGCTGATCCGTGCTATATCTTTTAGAAAGACAGGTGCTCCGTTGCTTTGTGTTGTTACTTTAAGATATTCTAAATCGGAAAGCTTTTGATATTGTCCATTTCCCCTTATGGGGATATCATAATAATTTTTTTCCAGATAGCGGCCCGAAACGATAATGTTGTTGTTTTTCAGTATGTTTTCAATATCCAAAAGGCTTAAGTGAAGCAATCGAAGTTTTTGCGGATCGGGTTCCACGACAAATGCCGGTTTTTCCCCTCCGATGACCTCTATTTTGGAGATATTACCGAGACTTAAAAGGGCTGGTTTTACACGGTATTGAATAATGTCGCGTAACTGATAGGGCGGGATATCGGGATTGACAAAAGTAAAGCCGATCACTTCCTGCATCCGGCTTCCCAGATTGTCAACTACGGGAACAAGGTTCGGAGGCAATTGTCCGGAAAGGGTTGAAAGCGCTGCCGCGGTGAGCTGGCGGGCATCCAACACCGAATAACGGTTACTGAATTCAACGGTAACTTCCGAATGCCCCAGGGTGGTTACCGATGATGTCCGCTGAACGCCACGAATGCCCTGCAGGACATTTTCAATGGGATTCGTGACCAAAATTTCCATATCCTTTGGGGAAACACCTGAATATGTTGTGATTACGTTTACCAGCGGATAATTTAACCCCGGGAAATAATCAACTGGCATTTTGAACAGGCTCCAGCTTCCTGCGGCAATCAAAATCAAAATGATGGCCAAAGAATAGAAAGGTCTCCTGACGAAATTTTCAAATGACTTTTTCATGCTACCTGCAAACTGTTAGTCCCCAACGTTCATGCTTTTGCGAAGGTTTCCGTAAAACACCTCAAAAGCACCCTGTGTTAATACCTGTGTTTCTGCTGCCAACCCTGATTTAATTTCCACCAGGCCGTTTTTCTCCCGGCCCACTTGTACCGGGGTTTTGTAATATTTTCCGTCTTTAACGGTAATGACAAAATAATCTGATTCTTTTTGAATGATTGCAGCTTTGGGAACAGCCACCGACTCATGTTTACGGGCAAGGAAAGAAAAAGAAACATAATCTCCGCTTTTCAAACGATGTTCCGGGTCATTCAGAGCAACCCACAAAGTGTGCCCGCCGGTGGACGGATTGATGGCCCGTTCTTTATAAATCAGTTTTCCTTTGTAGGTTTGTCCGTCAATTTGCAGCGGAAACTCTTTAACACTCAATGAATCCGGATTGCCATAATATTGAGCCACCAGTTTCAGATAATTATCATCCTGGAAAGTGCCTAAGAGTTGTCCTGCAACGGCATCTTCGCCCTGAGGCACCTGAATGTTATCAAGATATCCGTCAAAGGGCGCCCGGAATGAGGTCATGGTGTAAAAGTAGTTTAGATCATATTGAGCTGTATTCAACACATTTTGAGAATTTTGAAAGTCCCTTGTAGCATTTTCAAAATCTATCCGTGAGAGATAGTTCTTCTGAAGTAGTTTCTTCTGAGCTTCGTAATATTGCCTGAAATAATCATACTGGATCTTTGCATTGTCGAAGGCTTTTTTCAGGCCTTCTTTTTTTAGATCAATTTCAGGCCCCTGAAGGGTATAAACGATTTCACCCTTTATTATTTTTTCTTTCAGATTGTTAAAATGAACAATCCCGTCGAACTTGGCTTCCAAATCTAAAGTATTCACGGCTTCAAGCGTTCCGTAACCTTTTATTTCATCGTAAAAGGAAGCGGAAGTTGCTGTAACAGATTTTGTTTTAACAAAGGCAGCAGGATTTTTTCCGGTTCCGGTATTCTGACAACTGACCAGTATTCCCGAAAGGAAAAGCAAACCAAGGTTGATGATGGATGTCAGATTTTTTTTCATTTGTCATCTCTTCCTTTAAAAGCGTTTTTGATTCTGCAAAAAACTTATCAAAGGTAACTAAAAATGATAAGCCAGGCCTACAGTGCCGTCGTCCAGAATGCCCATTTTAAGATGTTCGTTACCTTCCAGAATATGATAAGCCGTTTTCCCAACAGCAAATCCCAATGCGGCTCCGATCAGTACATCAGATGACCAGTGCTTGTCGTTGTAAATTCTTGATAATCCGACTCCTGTGGCAAGTCCATAAGAAAGAATGCCCACCCAGGGTTTATCTTTGTAGACAGAAGCAAAAACCGTTGCCAGTGAAAATGCTACCACAGTATGACCAGAAGGGAATGAAACATACTGAAAATCTTTAGGGCCCATCCATAAGTGCGGATTGGCAGGAACGCTTTGGTAAGGTCGCACGCGACCGAAAATATGTTTCACCACTTCCACACTCACACCGCCAATAATCACCGCTTGAGTAGCTGCCATGGCCACACGTCTCATTTTAGGATTGTGTGTTACAACTCCATAGAAATAAAATCCTGCAACAAAAGGAAAAGAATAAACACCGCTTCCCAAAGGCTCCAGTCCGTATTTGGCAACTCTGTTCATTCCAGCTGTTTGGTGTGCCTGAAAAAAATTCCTGATCTGACTATCAAAAATATAAAGTGTGGCTCCGCCAGCTACGACGCCTCCAAAAGCAATCCATTCCGGTTTTTGCCAATGTGCAGGAGCCGTTACTGTCTTTTTTGCTGCTGTCCAGTATGAAAGATAATATTGTTTGCAGGGCTTTTTCGGATATGATGCAAATAAATTGGTCTGGGCCATCGTTTGAAAAGACAGGCCCATACTGATAAACAAAATCATAATAGCTCTCAGAAAAGTCTTCATATTTATGGAATTAGTTTATTCTTTAATTGTTTTATTATTTGTAGTAATCACTTTCGGCGGATCCTTTTTTTCAATTATCCTTAAAAAGGTTGGCAATGCAATTAGCAAAACAGGAATAGCCATGAGGAAACCGCCAATGACCGATATTGCCAAAGGTTGGTGCATTTGAGCTCCGGTTCCAATCCCTATAGCAAGAGGCAACAAGGCAAAAATAGCAGCCAAAGCTGTCATTAAGTTGGGTCGCAGCCGTGTAGAGATAGAGTAAATAATAGAATCATCCACCGAAAGGCCTTTTTTACGCTCTTTATCATATTGTAAGTAAGTAAAGATAGATGCTTCTCCTACAATCCCGACGATCATAATGATGCCCACATAACTTCCCACATTCAATGGAATGTGTAAAAAGTAGAGTAACAGCGCACTTCCTGTTGGTCCTAATAAGGTAAGAAAAATGATCAACAAAGCTATTTTCAGCCTTCTGAACAAAAATAAAATAACGGTAAATACAAGCAGTGCGGCCAAAAACAAAATAAGCTCTAGCTCTTGAAATGCCCGTTGTTGTTGTTGATAGGCGCCACCATATTCAATGTTGTAGCCTGGAGGAAGGCTGATCTTTTCACTGATTGCTTTTTGGATGGCTTTCAGTGTGCTACCCAAATCACGGTTGTTGAGCCGGGCGGTTACATAATCAACTTTTTTAAGATTTTCCCGGTCGATTTCTGCAACGCCTTTGATGGTTTTTATCGTGGCAAATCCCTTCATGGGTGCAAGTCTTCCGTCAGGCAGGAACAGCTTGCTGTCTTTTAGTGCCTGCAATCCGGTGCTGTCGCGTTTGGGATAGATCATGCGGATGTCGGTAAACTGCATGGGATCTTGAATAGTACCTACGACGGTTCCGCCAGTGCGTGTTTGAAGCTGAGATTGAAGGTCTTGTGGCGTTAGGTTGAATCGACGAAGTTTGGTAACATTCGGGATTATTTCAATCTCAGGCCCGGCAATGGTAATGCCGTTAAAAACATCGGCCGTACCGCGGACTGAACTCACAATGTCGGCCACTTGTCTGGCATATTTTCTGATGACATTTTCATCGTCACCGAATATTTTGATGGAAATAGGTTGCACCGAGCTCATTAAATCGCCCAGCTTATCGGCAATCACCTGGCCGAAATCAACCCTGAGTGCGGGAACCGCTTTTTCCGCTTTTTGCCTGATCTCATTGATGACTTCATCAGTAGTACGATTTCTTTTTCTTTTTAATTGAATAAGATAATCGCCTGTATTAGGTTCCGTAATAAAAAATCCCATTTGGGTTCCTGTCCTGCGTGAATAGGAGTTAACTTCCGGAATTGTAGCAAGGATGCCGTCAATTTTTTTAAGCATCTTTTCCGTTTCATTCAGCGTAGTTCCAGGCGGACTGACAAAATCGAGTACAATGGAACCTTCGTCCATTTGCGGTAAGAAACCAGACGGAAGGTGCGGAAAGATAAAGTACATGATAGCCAGTGAGGCCAGCACCATGCCGATGGCAAAAGCAGGACGATGAATAAAAAATCCCACCCAGTTTCGTCTTTTTAGGATATTGGATTGCCCGTGTTTTTGTACTGTTTTCGGGGAAAACACAAGGTAAAATACTGGTAACCCAATCCAGGTGATAAGGAAAGATGCGGTCAGCGTGATGATCATGGTCTGAGTCATGATGTTGAAATAGGCTCCGGCGACGCCCGACATGATCCCGAAAGGTAAGAAGATAACGATGGTTGACAGCGAAGAGCCCACCATGGCAGGGAAAAGATATTTTATGGCTTTGGGCACAACGGTTTTAAAATCTTCGTCCGGATTTTCTTCATGCGTTCGATGGATCTGCTCTACAATTACCACCGAATCGTCTATAACAAGGGCGATTGCCGCCGCCAGCGCTCCAAGGGTCATGATGTTGAAATCGAAGCCAAAGACATGAAGAATTACCAGGGAAAATGCCAGCGACAACGGTACACTAAGCAAAATGATAAAACCACTTTTCAATGAACGCAAAAAAACAATGGTTACTATAATAGCGAGTAACAGTCCAATCCAAAGCACATCGCGGATACTTTTAATGGCGCTTCCAACGAAAGTGGCCTGATTGTAAAACGGCCTGATTCTGACACCTTTTGGAAGAATGTGTTCATTCAACACTTTAATTCTTTTCTGTATCTTTTGGTTCAGGGTTATGAGATTGGCTTCAGGCTGCTTAAGAATTGCGATAAGCGGAACATTTTTCCCGTTGGCTTTAATACGGACATATTGCCGTTGTTCCCCAATCTGTACATGGGCAAAATCCTGTATCCTGATAATGCCTTTTGCTGTGCTCTTGATGATTGTATTTTCCAATTTGTTGAGATTGGTGATATTGGCGTTGGTCAAACTCAGATACAGTCTGCGAAAATCACCCACATAACCGTTTGCTTTGACGAAATTAGTCTGTTTGAGAACTGCCTCAATCATTTCGGGAGTAATTCCGAGCCGGCTCATTTTTTCTTTGTTCAGAACCAACTGATATTCTTTGATTTTCCCGCCTGTAATATCCACCTCCCGGATTCCGCTGATTTGTTCCAGATAAGGTTTAATAGTGTACAGTGCTAGCATTCGCAATTCAATGGGACTTTTGTTTCCTTCGAGCGAATAGCCTTCCACTGGCGAGATGGAAGGATTCATTTGTTCAACATGAATCTGAATTCCGGGAGGGAGATCGTTTCTTACTTCTGCGATCCGTGCGCTAATTTGCTGCATGGAAAGGGTTATGTCGGCATTCCAGTTGTAAAAGGCAGATATCTCACAACTTCCTCGTGAAGTAATACTTTTTAAAAGAGTAAGGTTTTGACTTTTCTTGATCGCTTCTTCCAGCGGCCTGGTCACTGAAATCATCATTTTCCCCACAGGTTGTTGCCCGTTGTCGGCAATGACTTTTATCTTAGGAAAAGTGACATTAGGAAACAACGAGGTTTTCATCTTGCCGTAGGAATAAACTCCTGCCAGCGCCACAAGGATCATTAAAACAAAAAGAGGGCTTTTGAATTTGTTATAAAAATGGTTCATTTCAGTCTCCCTTTATTTTACAATTCTAACATAAGCCGTATCCGGAAGTCCGTAAGCGCCCTGGGTAAGTACCCTGTCGGAAGGTTTGATATCTCCCGAAAGGATTTGAATGGATTTTTCACCCTGCCATCCGATGGTTACAGGAATTTTAACAGCCGTGGTGTCATTGATCATTTTCATCAGCCAGAAAGTATCTTCTTCTTCATTGGCCAACACGGCTTTCCGGGGCACGAAAATGCCGTTGTGAATTTCTTTTACTTTAAAGCTTACCTGCAGGTTCATGCCTTCGGAAAGTTGAAGGTTTGAAGGTAAGGGAACAATAAATGGCTGTGTTTGAGTCACACTGTCGGCCATAAAAAGCGGTTTTTTAAAAAACGAATTCACAGGATTTTTTCCGGGAATGTTCACCGTACAGGGTGTATTTATCAGAATGGATGAAACCTGTGCAAAAGGAATATAAGTCATTGCAGCCAGTGAGTTCTTTTTAAAAGCAGAAGCCAGCAAGCTGCCGGGTTGGACATAATCTCCTTCCTGCACCATAACCTGATTGGTGAGTGCATTCTGATCAGAAAAAATGGTATCTCTACTATTGCCCATCCCATGAGATAATGAACCGGAATTTTCAAGGGCGGTCAATTCAACAGGTTTGATGACAAATAAAGGCTGGCCTGCCCGTACTTCATCACCTGGACGTGTAAACACATTAGTAATAACTCCATTGGCACGCGCCCTGAAATTCACATCCTGAAGATAACGGGTTACCGCTCTGAAATTCTCATAAACCACCTTGGTTTCCACTATGGGATTTCCAACACTGACTGTTGGAAGCGGGAGTTTGTAGCTTGTTTCCCCTTTTTTGTTTTGTTTGCAGGCAGTGACTGTAAAGATGAGGGCCAGGGCCCAAACCAGATTCCTTTTTTTGAATTTGAACATACCTTCTGTACTTAATGATTCCAGTAATTATATTGATTGATCAACCTATTCAGGCTGATTTGCTGCAGCCCGTAAGACAGTTTCATGTCGTTGTAGTTTCTTAATGCCATCAGGAAAGCGGTGATGGAAACCTGTCCTTTCTGAACTTCTGTTTTATACATGGAAATAAGATTTTGATAATCGTTTTTAAGTTTCCCCTGTTCCTGTAAACTCTTCCTGGTTTCTTCGATGGCTTTTAATAATTCCACCCTTTTCAGTTGAATGTCTTTTGATTTAAGCTCTTTAAGTTGGGATGCCTGATTGATGCGAATGAGGCTTTGTGCTTTGTTCACCTGCTTTTGCCTGCCGTCAAAAAGTGTATAAGTAAGCCTGAGCCCGACTCCCAATCCAAAATTATGTTGAATTCCCGGCAATTGCACAGCATTCAACCCGGCGTTTGAATAAAATGTCACCGATGGCTCATAGCGATTGTTAAAAAGACGGTTTTCGGCTACAGCCGTCAGACTGTCATTGGTAAAAGGCAACAGAAAAGCCGAATTCTTGTTTTGGGGTGTGGAAAGTGCCAAGTCTTCCATTTGAAGTTTGTTGGGGGAAGAGTCAGTGATGCCGCAAAAACTTTTAAGCTGCATCAGCTGCAGTTGGTAAGTAATTACCAGGTTTTTCAGCTTGATGGAATCGGAAGAAAGGCTGGTTTTCAAAAGTTCAAAATCAACAATTTTATAGAGCCCTTTCCGAGTTAGGACATTCAGCAGCTTTACTTCATGGGACATTAATTTTACACTTTTCTTTTGAGTATGGTAGGCCAGCTGAGCACTGAGAGCATTGTAATACAAACCTGCAATTTGCTGTTGCAAAGCGAAATCCGAATTTTTAAGTTTGATCTTTAACGCATCTATTTGTTGTTGCTGCCAGTTCAATGCATTGGTGGAAGTCTTTTTCACAAACACAGGCACATCAATATTCATCAGCGCGGAATAGAGCCCGCCATTGGTAATGGCTATATCATAACCAATCGCATTGGGAGATGGGGTGGTGGAAAACAAATCCCCGTTGTTATTAAAGTACGGAGTCAGGTCGATTTCCGAAGAAAGGTAACCCTTTGGTGCTTTGTACAAGGCCTTAATGCTTTTCTTTTCCAGCGCTAAAATACTGATTTGCTTTTTAAGTCGAATGATTTGCGGGTTATTGACCCTTGCACTGTCAACATATTGATGCAAAAGGCTTTGTCCCCTAATAAATGACGTGGAAACAAATATTATTAAAAAAAGAAGAGATCCTGTGAAGAGAGTTGTCGGCTTTAAAATTGTTCCTGACTTGGCGGGGAAATGAATGACCTTTTTTTCCATGAATAATAACATAAGGATAAGAAACGCGTATCGTATTTTTTGCTTGTATTATAAGGCAAAGATAGTTTTTGATTTTTGAGTCCGGTCTAAAAAGGTAAATTTGTGTAAATAATGAAAATGAGTGTTTGCCCTACCCCTAAAAGGTGCACTGATTTTCAGCCACTTCCAGTTTAGGGGATTAAGGGGTAAAAGTGGCTGAGAATCAAATCAAGACCTTTTTAGGCTGGACTCATTTTTAGTTATAAAAAAAGCACAAAGAATCGACCTGCGGATTTGGAAAATATGCTACATTAAATTATACTAAACAAACACTTTCCCAATCCTTGCCAATTCTTTGATTGGTATTTTGGTTGACAGACTTAGACGATTAATCAGTATTCTTGAGATTAATCGTTTTCATCACCGGCTTTTTCCTGTCCTACAATTTTACCGTTTTTATCCAGAGAAATCTCAAGTTTACCTTCACCTTTTTCGATGACCACTTCATAAACACTTTGTTTGGGTGTTTCTGAAAATGCCACTCCCTTGACGGTATATCCTGGAAATTTAGCGTTGAGCGTTTCCATAAGTTTTTTAGGAAGATGACTTTTTGACAAGTCGGTTTCTGTTTCTTTCCAGTTACCATGTAAATCGAAATTGGCAGACATGTCCTTTCCGTTCATGGTAAATTCAGCTTCCCATTCTGTTTTTCCTTCAGGTGCCCAATGTGCTTTTTTTACACTGGGGAATTTTTTGTTGAAAGCGGTTTTAGCAGCAGCGGGAACATTAGTCTGACTACAGGCAGTAAAGCTGAATGC
>VAPK010982666.1_pt1 | contig 33730 bp, 34 predicted proteins | sample 3395031 | NCBI WGS metagenome assembly VAPK01 (sample SAMN08290443, study PRJNA428436) | hydrothermal vent metagenome | isolation source: Deep-sea hydrothermal vent chimney 1 | place: Pacific Ocean: Juan De Fuca Ridge
CAGGCTTGCGAACAATCTCAAATTCAAATTGATGAAAGCTCTTCGTGCAAAGTAGCAGCCGAACAAGTTTCAGATAAAATATTTTGTTGCGTAAATTAATCATCAGCACTGAATTAATATCATAGACTTGAGCCGGGACGATCAGACAGCGTCGTTGTTGTAGAGAAATTTGTTTTGGAATAAGCAGGCTGCGAAAATAATCCGTACCTTCACCACAACCGGCCATCGCTTTACTGGCAACCGGCACAGCCGAATCAGCAATATTCATAATACCTAAATCAAGATGATTGTCGAGGCTGCTATGTAGCCAGCGAACCGCTCCGACTTTCCAGCGTAGGGGTAATTTTTCCGGTTCACAATAAGCCACCAGCTCACCCACTGCCGTATGGAGCTTGGGGCAATCAACCGAACAATTCAGGGCTGCGCCATTACGACTGAAGTTGCGCTGCCACCAGGGATTGGTTTTATAAACATGGTTATGATGCAGGCGATCTTTCTGCAATGCAGAATGATAAGCTGCCGCATAAGTGGTCGGTTCGATCTTATCGGAAATGATTCGCAGTTCATCCTGCTCGGGTGAAAATTCTCGACCAAGAGAAATATAGTGATGACCGGCATTTAGGCCGGTTGCCATTTCGATGTTTTCGTCACTACTATAGCGCGTTCCATTGCGGGTAAGATTTCCCTGCCAGGCATCCGCCAGACGTAGAAGCATATCGCGTTGGCAGCGTTGCCGCATGAGGGAGTGATTAGCATCATCTTCCAGCTCCAGAATGTTTGCCCGTAAGACACGTTGTAGTTGCGTATCAAGGCGTTTTTGCACTTCACTGATATCCAGCAGATAACCTTTTTTAGCTACCCATTCTATTTCGCTGGAGACAAAGCGCGGTGGATTGTCAGCATTGGCATCCAGACTGAACTCACCTACACAGGGCATGTTGGAGGAAGGCAGTAGCTCGCAGTTATTGGACCAGGCGGAAAGCAGGTAGTAAAACTCTCGCGCCTCGTTTTTCATTAAATGATAAGGCTCGGCGAGTGATAGCAGGACGATGCGTTTGTAAATAAGACTGATGGTATTGACTATTGGAATGCTGATGTCAGGAAAGGGATCATCAACGGGTAAGGTTGCCATTGCCGTTTCAGTGGCATATTGAAATAGCTGATGCAATTCAAGCCAGCAATTTTTGGGCTCAGGCATATAGACCAGATAAGCTTCGAGTAACTGGCGGGCAAGGTATTGTGAGGAAAAGTAGAGTGCCTCACGTAGCAACATATCATCATGCTCACGGTGTGGGCGGCTGATGGCTAATTGATTAACTACCAGTTTATAGCCCATTGCCATTCCAGAGAGAATATTCTGCAGGAGCTGGTTGCGTTCAAGTGCACGAGTGCTAAGGGGAATATGCGATTTGCGTACATGCTGGCTGAGCGTATTAATGAGTTGCTGAGCTAATGGCCGCAAATTATCCATTAGACAGGCGCGATCCTGTGGTGGATAGTGGGCATTATTTAATTCACCCAGCTGTTTTATAAATTGAGTTGCCGTACGTTGGCAGTTTGCGGTGGGCAGATCATTTATCCAGCGTTTTAGCTTTTTAGCGCGGATATAGGGTTTGGGGCGGCGATTGGCCTGAATAGGTAGATTTAAAATAGGCATAGGTACCGAATAATGCATAGTAGTAGAATCGAATTCAGACGTTGACTTAGGTTCAGGCATACACCGTAAGATCGGCAAAACTTGACTAACCTTTAATCAAACAAGGGAATTTGCCGGATATTTTGTATCAGGGTCTATTTTTTTTCAGCATCTGTCAATTTTTTGTGTTTAAGCGCATCTAAGTGACCTTGTATAAACAGAGAAAAGTATATGTTCACACGACCCTCTCCCCATTTATTTTTGCTGATACCTGTTTTCATGCTTGCTGCTTGTGCCTATCAGCGGCCGGCCGGGGACTGGCACTCGATAAAAAGCGCTATACTTTATTTTTCAGAAATTGAATTACCGGCAAATGCAGTAGATCCAACCTATCCTGATTTATGCCGGGAAGCAAAAAAAGAGATGAGCCGACAGTTACTCAAACGTCTACCCGCAAGGATAAAGCCCCTCGCCTTACAGGTGACAAAAGTTACGGGTGGGGTGGAATTTCAGATGAAAATTAGCAACTGTGCTGTTGATTTTAAGCAGTGGGATGCCTCATTCACCTATTATCTGACTCTGAATGTTGACGTTGTTTTAAAAGATAAAAAGAAAATACTGATGGCGTACAGCATGGAAACTTACGAACAATTGCAGACCGATATTCCCAGCCCTGATTTCGATTTTACCTTTGAGGAGCCGATTGCCCGAAGTTTGAATTTGTTTGAAGCTGGAAGAGTGTGGGTGCCGGTTAAGAATAACTAATGCACACTAATTAGCAGACAATAAAAACCCTGCAAAAGCAGGGTTTTTGGTATTGCTCTATTTTCCTGTTTAACGACGCTCAGCCATCGCTGGTCAATATTTCATATTTTTTCTGTAGCTCATCATTGCTTTCTGTGTTGTCAGGATCGACCAGAATGCAATCTACCGGGCAAACTTCGATGCACTGGGGTTCGTCATAGTGTCCGATACATTCGGTACACAGGTTAGGATCAATTTCATATATTTCGTCACCCTGTGTGATTGCACTATTCGGACACTCAGGTTCACAGACATCACAATTAATACATTCATCGTTAATTAGTAAAGACAAAACTTATACTCCAAATCTTTATATCGCTGACCCCTTATATTAGCCTAATCGGCTGCTTAGCGCAGCAACAACTTTAGGGTGAACAAAGCGGGACACGTCTCCCCCGAGGCTGGCGATTTCCCGCACTAAGCTTGAGGATATATAGGCATAGTGCTCGGCGGGGGTAAGAAAGATGGTTTCAATCTCGGGTCGTAATTGGCGGTTCATACCCGCCAGTTGAAATTCGTATTCAAAATCCGATACTGCACGCAGGCCACGTAGAATTACCCCTGCGCCCTGCTCCTGCATGAAATCAACCAGCAGAGTATCGAAGCTACAGACTTTGACCCCCGGCATATCCGCTAGCACTTCCTGTACCAGTGCTACGCGCTGATCGAGTGTAAAGACAGGTTGTTTGCTACCGCCTTTGGCAACTGCAACGATGACCTGATCAAACAGTCGGGTTGCACGCTGCACCAGATCCGTGTGGCCGTTAGTGACCGGATCGAAAGTACCGGGATAGATGGCGATAGTATTCATAATAGAACTGGATCGTGTTGAGGTTTAGCTCGAGGCGAATTAAAACAGCCTAATTGAGCGATAGTCTACCCCTGATCGATATGTCGCACCAGATAGTAGCTAACCTGCCCGGCACTTTTTTGTCGATGGATGCTCCAGGCTTCGGGCAGCAAGGGCGTGGTTTCATCCTCGCTGGCTTCAAAATATAGATAGCCGGACAGGCTTAATAATTCCTGCTGGAAGATTGCATCGATACAGGGTTGTAATAATTCCTGATGATAGGGCGGGTCGAGAAAAATAAGATCAAATTTTGTATTCAGTGAAGACAGGGCATGCAAGGCATCAGATTGTTGCAGTTGAGTGTTTTGCTCAGCTTGCAGCAGGGCAAGGTTTTTTTGCAGGGCGGCGATCACTAGAGCCTGGCTGTCTACCAGTATCACGCTGGCAGCACCACGTGAAAGGGCTTCGAAACCCAGTGCACCGCTGCCGGCAAAAAGATCCAGACAGCGGCTGCCACGGATCATCGGATCCAGCCAGTTAAACAGGGTTTCCCGAACCCGATCTGGGGTGGGACGCAAGTCCTGTGCATCCGGAAAATCCAGTTTACGTCCGCGCCAGTGACCACCAATGATGCGCAACTGGTTGCGCGTTTTTTTAGTCGTCGTGTTTTTGCGGCGCATCACCACCTACCATCACGGTTATAAGTTTGTCAGGATGGACGCGACGACGAAAGGCATCCTGAACTTTTTCAGCTGTGATCGCTTCAATCTTAGCGTTAAATTTTCCAAGATAGTCCAGTGGTAAATTATAAAAACCGATCATAACGATATAGCCGATGATGTCTTTATTGCTGTCGATGCGCAGCGGAAAGCCCCCGGTGATATTTTTGATCGCATGCTGCATTTCTTTTTCAGTTGGTCCTTCTTTAATAAAGGTTTGCAAAATTTCATTTAACAGGGCCAGTGCTTCATCACGTTGAGCGTTGCTGGTTTGCAGGCCCATCTGGAATGGCCCGGGTAATCGCATGGGGATGAAGTAGCTGTAACTGCTGTAGGCCAGTCCACGCTTTTCGCGAATTTCCTGCATGATGCGTGAGCCAAAACCACTGCCGCCAAGAATGTGATTACCGACATAAAGTGCGAAGTAATCCGGATCGCCACGGTACAGTCCCGGCTGACCTACCAGTATATGCGTCTGGGTAGATGGGTGGGTTTTCTTAATGGTCTGAGCTTTACTTAACGGAGTGACGGCGGGCAGAGTTGGTGCCGGTTTTCCTTCGGGTAGTTTGGCGAGCAGCTCATTGGCAAGTTGCGTTGCCTGCTTAAGATCAACATCGCCGACGATGGCAATCAAGGCATTACTGGCAACATAATAACGTTGATAAAAAGTCTGCAGATCTTTTCTGCTTATTGTCTTGATGCTGGTTTCCGTACCCAGTGTGGGTGATGCATAGGGGTGATCGTTATAGAGTGCTTTATAAAATGTTTTATTGGCAATGGTGCCCGGAGATTGCAGCTGTGATTTTAAAGCAATCAGAGTTTGCTTGCGCATTCGTGTCAGTTCTTTTTTGTCGAAGCGCGGCTGGGTTAAGATTGTTTGCAGGGTGAGCAGTGCCGTGTTCAGTAATTCCTTATCATTCAGGCTGCGCAAGCTGAGACTGGCACTATCACGCATGGCCGAGCTTGAAAAAACAGCCCCGATATCATCAAAGCGTTCGGCTAGCGTGTCGGTGTTCCAGTCCCCTGCGCCCTTACTGAGCATGGTATTGGTTAAACGTGCTAGTCCCGGCTGTTTGCCATCACGTGCGCTGCCGGCATCAAACACAATACGCACATCAACCATCGGTAGTTGGGGTGCATAGACATACATGACTTTTGCACCGTTAGTAGTTTGCCAGGTCTGGATTTTGACGCTGTTGTCGGCGCTGACATTTGTCTGCAACAGTAAAAAAGTAATGCTGACGGCAAATATTCGATTTACGAGGTTCATAGGGTTTCCTGAATTTCGGGTAAAAAGTATGTCTACTAAAAATTTAACTGCTGGTTTAATCTGCGGCTGTCGCATTATCCAGCGGCAGGGGTTCAAGCACCGCCACCGTTAAGCTGTCGTTTATCAGGTATTTTTTAGCCACCTGCTGTACCTGTTCTGCAGTAATGGTACGCACTCTATCAGCATACTCATCCATGCGTTGCCAGCCCAGCCCCACCGTTTCCAGCGTGCCAAGTTGCATAGCCTGATAGAAAATAGAATCTCGTTCATAGACTTTACCGGCAACCACCTGGGCTTTTATGCGCGCCAGCTCTTTCGTGGTTACTGGCGTGTCTTTTATTTGCTGCAACTGTGCCTGTATCGCCGCCTCGACTTCTTCTACCGTATGTCCGGCAGCAGGCGTTGCATCGAGTAAAAAAATTTCAGCCTGACGTGCATACAGGTTATACCCAACATCAGCACTCACGGCGATCTGTTGTTTGCGTACCAGCTCTTTGGGGAAGCGTGCACTGCTACCCCCGCTGAGGACTCCAGCAAGTACTTCCAGTGCATAGGGTTCCCAGTCATGTTCGGCGGTTTTTAAAACTGGGACTTTGTAACCCATCAACAGGTAGGGAAGCTTGGCAGGAACTCGTACGGTAATGCGCCGGGTACTTTTTTGCGTGGGTTCAATCCGTGGTTTAAGTGCCTGTAAATCAGAAGGCGGGATGTCGGCAAAATATTTTTCAGCCAGGGCTTTGACTTCATCGGCGTTGACATCACCGGCCACTACCAGGGTGGCATTATTGGGTGCATACCAGCGTGCATACCAGGGCTTAAGATCCTCAACTTTGAGGTTTTGCAGATCGTTCATCCAGCCAATAATGGGCTGGTGATAGGGGCTGCTGATCCAGGCGCTGGCATTAAATTTTTCGTAGACCAGCGAGTGCGGTTTGTCTTCGGTGCGCATCTGCCGTTCTTCGATGACGACGGCCAGTTCTTTTTTGAAATGATCCGGCGGCAGGATCAAATTACGCATGCGATCGGCTTCCATTTCAAAGCTGATAGGCAGACGACTTTTTTCCAGTTGCTGAAAGTAGGCGGTGTAGTCACGCCCGGTGAAGGCATTCTCACGGCCACCGTTTTCAGCAATAATTTTAGAAAATTCACCGGGGCCGTGTTTCTTTGTACCCTTGAACATCATGTGTTCAAGCACATGTGAGACACCGGTAATGCCATTGTATTCGTAGCTGGCGCCGACCTTGTACCAGATTTGTGAAACCACCACCGGGGCGCGATGATCTTCTTTGACCAGTAATTTCAGACCATTTTTCAGGGTGAATTCATGTACCGGACTTTCACTTTCGACCGCCTGTGTGGCGGAAATAAGCCCACTAAATAGAAAAAGTCCCAGTAGCGTCATGCGCAGCATAAAAATACCTCGTAGCATTGTTGATGATTCCCTATATTGTTGTTCGTCCGGGTGCGTAAAAATCCCTGAGCATGATAGGATACCGTATTTCGGCATATCGCCTATCTTTGATCTCTATATAGATAAAGTGATCAAATAATACAGGCAGCCTAAACTGCCTGCTCTACGACCTCAAATAGTATGTTTAGTTTCAGAAGATCAAAATCGAAAGCAAAAAACACCGAATCGAAAGAAGCGGAAAATAGCGAGGCTCTCAGCCCGGCGGCGGACAAGGCTGAGCCGGAAGTGCCAGCGGTGCCAGAACCTGTTCAGGAACCCATGCCCACGGCGACAGCGGAACCGGCCAAAACCCCCGGTCTGTTTGGCCGCCTCCGGCAGGGTCTGTCGCGCACGCGCTCAAATTTAACCGAAGGCATTGCCAGTCTGGCCCTGGGTCGTAAGGCCATTGATGATGAGTTGCTGGAGGATATTGAGACCCAGTTGCTCACGGCGGATGTTGGGGTGGAGGCAACGCAGCGCATTATTGCTGATTTGACCCGGCGCATTTCGCGCAAGGAACTCAAAGATGCCGATGCGTTGATGGTGGCGCTGAAAGAAGATATGGCCGCGATTCTTGAACCTTGCTCGACCCCCTTAAACATAGAGGTGTCGAGCACAACCTACGTCATTCTTATGATTGGCATTAATGGCGCAGGCAAAACTACCACCATCGGCAAGCTGGCCAAACACCTGCAGGCCCAGGGTAAATCCGTGATGCTGGCGGCCGGGGATACTTTTCGTGCGGCCGCGGTTGAGCAATTGCAGGCCTGGGGTGAGCGCAATAATATTCCCGTTATTGCGCAGCAAAGCGGAGCAGATAGTGCCTCGGTGATTTATGACGGACTGGAAGCGGCACGTGCGCGCGGAATCGATGTTTTGATTGCGGATACCGCCGGGCGGTTGCATACGCAGAGCAATCTGATGGAAGAATTGAAAAAAATTAAACGGGTGATGGGTAAGCTGGATGCCAATGCCCCGCATGAGGTGATGCTGGTGGTGGATGGCGGAACCGGTCAGAACGCGCTGAATCAGGCAGTAGAATTCCATCAGGCCATTGGTCTCACCGGCATTAGTTTGACCAAGCTCGACGGCACCGCGAAAGGCGGGGTAATTTTTGCGATAGCGAATAAATTGCAGCTGCCGATTCGTTTTATCGGTGTGGGTGAAGGCATCGATGATTTACGTCCCTTCAATGCCGGTGAATTTGTCGCCGCTCTGTTCGGTGATGATTGAGTAATGTTGCGCGACTATGATTCGATTTAGCCATGCCTGCAAGCGTTATCCCGGGGGCTATGACGCACTGAATCGGGTGAATTTTCATATGCCGGCCGGGCAAATGGCTTTTTTGACCGGGCATTCCGGTGCGGGTAAAAGTACGCTGTTGAAATTAATTGCTCTGCTGGAACGTAGCAGTCGGGGTCAGGTGTTTGTTAACGGGCAGAATTTGGCTAAAGTCAGTCGTAAACGGATTCCATTTTTTCGCCGCAATATTGGCATTATTTTTCAGGATCACCAGTTATTATTTGACCGCACGGTGTTTGATAATGTGGCCCTGCCGCTGATTATCGCCGGCCTGCCCCGGCGGGATATTGGCAAACGGGTACGGGCGGCACTGGATAAAGTCGGCCTGTTGAAAAAAGAAAAAGTGTATCCGGTAACGCTGTCCGGCGGTGAACAGCAGCGAGTGGGCATTGCCCGCGCAGTGGTCAACAAGCCGCCCCTTCTGCTGGCGGATGAACCTACCGGGAATCTCGATCCGGAACTGTCCCGTGAGATCATGCATATTTTTGAAGATTTCAGTCAGGTCGGAGTGACCGTGCTGGTAGCCAGTCATGATCTGGAGTTAATTTCTCAACTACCCTACCGGCAGCTGATTCTCAAAGGCGGGCAGCTGGTGGGCGATACCGATCCCTCCCCGCAGGAAGCAGGCGTATGAGCAAGCTGGACATTGTCACTCGCAGCCAGGTATTGCTGCTGCGGCATCTGCAGGTTTTTTTCTACAGTCTGGGGCAGCTCAGCCGCCAGCCCATGTCTTTATTTATGACCGCTGCGGTGATCGGCATTGCTCTAGCCCTGCCTACCGGCCTGCATGTGCTGTTGCAAAATGCACAGCAGATCAGCGGGGGCTGGGATGGTGCCGCGCAAATTTCCCTGTTCCTAAAAAAATCAGTTACTGATAAGCAGGCGAAAAATATGGCAAACAAGCTGCGCCAGCGCAAAGAGATTGCCAAGGTTAGCTATGTCTCACGTGAGCAGGCGTTGAAAGAATTTCAGCAACAATCGGGTTTTGGTGATGCGCTCAAAGCACTGGTTAAAAATCCCCTGCCTTCAGTATTGATAGTGCAGCCGGTGCTGGCAAACAGCCAGCCGCAACAGACCGCCATGCTGCTGGAGGAGTTGCGGAAAAATGTGCGGGTGGATGTGGCGCAACTGGATATGCAATGGGTAAAGCGCCTGTATGCAATTATGGATATCGTGCGTCGTGGGGTGGTGGTGCTCGCGGGCCTGCTTGCACTGGCGGTGCTGCTGGTGGTGGGCAACACCATTCGTCTGGCAATTCAGAATCGTCGTGCGGAAATTGTGGTGATGAAACTGATTGGTGGTACGGATGCTTTTATCCGACGGCCTTTTTTGTACACCGGATTTTGGTACGGTTTTTTCGGGGCACTAATGGCCTTTATAATGGTTTATATTGCCCTACTATTGCTCAGTGGCCCGGTGGAGAAATTAACTGCTCTGTATCATAATAATTTTGAATTATCACGGCTGGATCTCAGTACCGTGCTGGTGTTGCTGCTGACAGGTGTTATGCTGGGTCTGGTGGGATCCTGGCTGGCGGTGGGACGGCACTTGCGTGATATCGAACCTGTGTGAGATGAATCTGGTTGAGATCTTCCCCCTATATTTCTGGAACAGCTCTAAAAATGCAGATAAAAGTTCAAAATTCCATTCACCTGCCGATATAAGCGTTTACACATTTTTATTATGTATAAGAAGCTCATGTCGAACCAGAAAACCTGTATTCTCGTCGTTGACGGCTCCTCTGTGTCCCGGGAAATTCTGTCCCGGATCCTGCGGGAGGAATTAGCGGATAGCGAAATCGTCAGTTGTAAATCCGGTGCTGAAGCGATGACTTTGCTAAGCACAAGAAAGGTCGATCTGGTCACCACAGCTCTGTTGCTGGCCGATATGGATGGTCTGGCATTGAGCCGTAAAATTCGTGATACTTTTCAGCACCCCTTTATTCCCTTGGTCGTGGTTTCCGGTGATGCCGATAGCCGCCTGCTGCGTGAAGGCTATGAGGCTGGAGTAACCGATTACTTCGATAAATCAAATGGTTATAAAGCTTTTGGCGCTTTCATTCATGGGTTTTTACAACGCAATTCTGGTCTGGTGGGCAATATTCTGTTCATTGAGGACAGCCGCACGACCGCCGCTGTGTTGTTGAAAATCATGACTAAAAATGGACTTGAAGTCACCCATGTGAGCTCAGCCGAAGGCGCATTGGAGATGATTGAAGCCTCGATCAGAGAAAATGGAGATAGCGAAGCAGAAGCTATCCTCACCTTTGATCTGGTAATTACCGATTTTTATCTTGAAGGTGAAATGACCGGCGGTGATCTGTTGCACGCTATTCGTGCCAAGCACCATCTTTCGCAGCAGGAATTGCCGGTGCTGGTACTCACCGGCAGTGATGATCCCAGTACTCAGGTGGAGATTTTTCATGCTGGGGGCAATGATTTCGTGCATAAACCCATTATTGAAGAAATTCTCATTGCCCGGGTGCGGGCGCTGTTATTGATCAAGCATCAGTTTGATGCCTTGAGAAAACAGACCGAAACCATGCGCTGGATAGCCGCCACTGATAGTCTCACCGGCGTGCGCAGCAAGCGCTATCTAGTTGATAATGGTGAGGAATTTATTCGTTTACCCGAAAATCAGGGCGTCTGGGCGATCATCATTGATATCGATCATTTCAAAAATATTAATGATAACCTCGGCCACATCACCGGCGATCACGTGCTGGCGGAACTGGGTGAATTTCTTAATAGCCATTTTTCGGATGATATGGCGGTACGTTTTGGTGGTGAGGAGTTTTGCCTGCTGGTTAAAAATTGCGATCGGGAAGCGATTCTCCAGCGCAGTGAGGAATTGCGTGAGCAGATAGAGAATCTGAAACCCGCCGGGGTGGAAGTGAGAATCAGCCTTGGCGTGGCCGGGGTCGAGGAGCATCCCGAGGCTAATTTGACCCAGTTGATCTCACTGGCAGACAAGGGCCTGTACTATTCTAAGGAAGCCGGACGTAATCGGGTCAGTGTATACGGCCCCAATGGCCCTGAATTATATCCGGCTTCTAAAATTCCCGGCCTGCAGCAGCCTCGTCAGGCCTGATGTTTAAACCCTTCTAAAACATAAGACTTCACTAATATTGAACTTTTTTGTATATTGGCACTCACAGGTGGTGAGTGCTAATATTCATTATATCTTTGAACGAGGATTACGAATCATGAACAAGAATTTGGCAATGCAACTGGCGGTTCCCGTTGGTCATTCAGCTGGGAGTCTGGAATCTTATATTCAGGCAGCCCGCAGCATTCCTATTCTCAGTGTTGAAAAAGAAAGGGAACTGGCGCAGTTGTTACACGAGCATGGTGATCTCAATGCCGCTCAGGAACTGATTATGTCCCATCTGCGCTTCGTCGTGCATATCGCCAAGAGTTATAGCGGTTACGGCCTGGCGCAGGCCGATCTGGTACAGGAAGGCAATATTGGTTTGATGAAGGCGGTAAAACGCTTTGATCCTAGCTTTGGTGTACGTCTGGTTTCTTTTGCCGTGTACTGGATTCGTGCTGAAATTCATGAGTACGTATTGCGTAACTGGCGCATCGTTAAAGTGGCTACCACCAAGGCGCAGCGCAAATTATTCTTTAATTTACGCAGTAAGAAAAAAGCCCTGGGCTGGTTGAATCACAAAGAAGTCGGTGCCATTGCCGAAGAGCTAGGGGTGACGCGCAAGGATGTGGTGGAAATGGAATCCCGCTTGAGCGGGATTGATATGGGTTTTGATGAGCCTGATAGCGATGACGATGAAAGTCACACGGTTGCGCCCGTAGCCTATTTGCAGGATATGAGTCATGAACCTTCAGCGCAGGCCGAAGCCAATGACTGGGAAGCCTACAACCATTCACGTTTGAGCAATGCGCTGGCCGATCTGGATGATCGCAGTCGTGACATTATTCAGCAACGTTGGCTGGCGGATAACAAGTCTACCCTGCATCAGCTGGCGGATATATACTCGGTTTCTGCCGAACGTATCCGACAACTGGAAAACAATGCGATTAAGAAGTTGAAAAATGCATTAGTCGTATAAAAATATAAGGGCTCCATCAGGAGCCCTTATTTCTATACGGAAAGCGGGTTTTCGATTTTATAAAAAGAAAAGATCTTGAACCGCAGAGAATGTATTCGGTTATAACCTCGTTCCCATGCTCTGCGTGGGAATGCATACCGTGGTGGCAAAGTAATGCGAGATATGGTTTCCACACCGACCCTGGAAATTAGAAACCAGAAAAAGTGAATTTTTCATCAGTTTGTTATCGATCTGATCCTAACTACCAGAAAAAGTTCAATATATTAAGAGACAGCCCGATGGGAGAGGGGGCTATGATGCGAATGCCTGGCGAGGCATTCACGATAACGACATTTTCTTATTTTTACCTAAAATTTCTGTAATAATTCCCCATCTCTGTTTAAAAGGTCGTTAACATTCATGTCCTCCCCTATTCAACAAGCGGCTCCTAAGGTTGGATTTATCAGTCTGGGCTGCCCCAAGGCACTGGTAGATTCGGAACAAATTTTGACCCGTCTACGCGCCGAAGGTTACGACATTACCCCGGAATATGAAGATGCCGAGCTGGTGGTGGTGAACACCTGCGGGTTCATCGACAGTGCCGTGGAAGAGTCGTTGGAGACTATCGGCGAGGCACTGCATGAAAATGGCAAAGTGATCGTGACCGGTTGCTTAGGTGCCAGAGGTAACACCGTACTTGAGCATCACCCGCAGGTGCTTGCGGTTACCGGCCCCCATGCTTTAAGTGAAGTCATGGATGCGATTCACACCCATATTCCTAAACCGCATGATCCCTTCACCGATCTGGTACCGGCTGCCGGAATCAAATTGACACCGCAGCATTATGCCTACTTAAAAATATCAGAAGGCTGTAACCACCGTTGCAGTTTTTGCATTATCCCAGCTCTGCGCGGTGATCTGGTGAGCCGTCCGATTGCGGAGGTGATGCGTGAAGCTGAGGCATTGGCACAAAGCGGGGTCAAAGAATTACTGGTGGTGTCACAGGATACCAGCGCCTATGGTGTAGATTTAAAATACCGGACTGAATTTTGGGGCGGCCGCCCACTTAAAACGCGCTTAACCGCACTGGCACAGGCCTTGGGTGAACTGGGGATCTGGGTTCGCCTGCATTATGTCTATCCCTATCCACATGTGGACAAGGTGATCCCGCTGATGGCAGAAGGAAAAATTCTGCCCTATCTGGATGTACCGCTGCAACATGCGAGCCCGCGCATTCTTAAAGCGATGAAGCGACCGGCAAATATTGAAAATACTTTACAACGAATACAGGGCTGGCGTGAGATCTGTCCCGAGATTACTCTGCGTAGTACCTTCATCACTGGCTTTCCCGGTGAAACAGAACAGGATTTTGATGAGTTGCTGCAATTTATAATGGAAGCCCGGCTGGATCGGGTGGGTGCTTTTACCTACTCTGCCGTTGAGGGTGCCGATGCCAATCAACTGGCTGATCCTGTGGCTGAAGAAATAAAGCAGGACAGGCTGGAACGATTAATGGCGGTACAGGAAAAAATCAGTACCGAAAAACTTGCCGCCAAAGTCGGTCAGGAAATGACGGTGCTGGTGGATGGCATTAGTGAAGATGGCTTATTGCTCGCACGCTCTGCCGCCGATGCGCCGGAAGTGGATGGTGTGGTGATTCTGGATGGTGTGGAAGAAGCAAAGGCCGGTGAGTTTCTTAAAATAAAAGTGACGGCGGCAACCGAACATGACTTAATTGCCGTTGAGTGTTAAAAAATTTCAGCCGTTTTAAGCTCTGGAAAAATATACTTCGTTAACTTCGTTCCCACGCAAAGTGTAGCCACCAGAAACCAGAAAAATATATGTTAATCCTTGCATCCGTATTTGTCCCCTCGTCTTTTGGGAGAGGGAATTAACACCATGCAGATCTTCATGCAAAATAAATACTATGAGCAAGATCCACAACAAAATGAATAATCATCCCACCGGCTTGTCATTGCGCCTGCATGACTTCGTGCTCTTTACCATCATGGGCATCCTGGCTGGCTGTGGTTTAATTTATGAATACCTGCTCTCACATTATGCCGGTCGAGTCTTAGGCGCGGTCGAGCAGGTTATTTTTGCCATGATTGGTATTATGGTTGTGTCGATGGGGCTGGGTGCCTTTGCCGCGCGAGTGTTCAAATCCTATTTTAATGCCTTTGCCTGGCTGGAAGTCTCGATTGCGTTAATCGGTGCCACTTCGGTATTAGTGTTGGCCGCAACTATGGCCCTGGCCAATTTATTTCCTCAAATTTTAATGCAAACATTTTCTCTGCCGCCCGATCTCATTCCCCGTGGCGGCATGATTATCTGGGCCAATAATATTGCCTCGGCTATGCCTTATGTAGCCGGTTTTATTTTAGGTTTTTTTATCGGCATGGAAATCCCCCTCATCGCCAATATTCGTGAACAAATTTATGGCGAGCATGTTGAACATAATACTGGCTCAATCTATGGTGTAGATTACATCGGTGCGGGTATCGGTGCCGCTATCTGGGTGATGTTTATGCTGAGCCTGCCGCCGACACAGGCCGCCGTGATCACGGCAACGGCGAATCTGCTGGTGGGATTATTATTCTATGTGGTATATCGAAAATATATTCGCTTTGGGGTGTTGGTGGTTTTAGCCCATGTTCTGGTGGGTGTGGTTATCGTGGTGATCGCCTTATATGGAACCGACTGGGATAACGCCATGGAAGATTTGCTCTATAAAGATAAGGTTATCTTTAGCTATAACTCAAAATACCAGCACATTACTGTTACTGAGCGAATTATGGATCCGGCTAAGCCGAAAATTATTTCCCTGTTTATTAATGGTCGTTCACAATTCGCCAGCAATGATGAGCAGATATATCATTCCATGCTGGTGGCCCCGGTGATGAATGCCTCAGCCCGCCATGAGAAAATCTTGATCATCGGTGGCGGTGATGGGCTGGCCCTGCGTGAAGTCTTGCGCTGGCAACCGCAATCCGTCGATCTGGTCGATATCGATCAAACGATTGTTGAATTTTTTACCCTGCCCTATCAAAAAGATGGCCGCATCATTAACCAGCCTTTACTTGAGTTGAACCAGCATTCCTTCAGCGATCCACGGGTGCATACCCATTTTGGTGATGCTTTTATAAAAGTGGATGAGCTGATTCGAGAGGGGCGACTGTATGACAGCATCATTGTGGATCTGCCCGATCCCAGTCATCCGGACTTAAACAAACTCTATTCCGCACGATTTTATGCCAAACTCAAAATCCTGTTGACCGGTGACGGGGCTATGGTGGTGCAATCCACCTCACCCTATCATGCGAAAAATACCTTTTTATCTATTGGCAAAACCGTGCATTACGCCGGTTTTATGCATGTTGAGCAATATCATCACAATGTCCCCAGTTTTGGCGAATGGGGCTGGACCATTGCCACTAAAAATGGGCTTTCCGCCCGTGCCCGAATCGCTCAGAAAGATAAGCTGGAAGTTGATGATAACTGGTCAACTAAGGGCGTTATACTGGCAGCCTTCGAATTTAATCAACATTATTTTGAACATCTTGATGATATACACGTCAATAGAATCAATAATCAGGCGGCCTATAAATATCATCAGGCTGACTGGGAAAAACAGCAGGGCATTTATTTAATAGAAAAATAGTTGACATAATATGTCGTGCTGACATATTATGTCCTGGTGCTGGATATTTGGAGGAAACATGAGTAACGAAAAGCTGGAACAATTAATGACAAATTTGGCGGATAGTCAATTATCCGATGGCGCAAACCTTTCCCTGGAAATGTTTGATGGCGAAAATGCCGTGGCCTGTATCACAGTCGAAGATCGGGATGAATTTCCTATTTACATGACGGTTGATGAAGGACAGATCCTCTGCATCACTTATTTATTTGGTGATGAACAGGTGGCGCAGGCTAAACGCGCACAGCTGGCAGAAGGTATGTTGTTGATGAATGTTTCCATTCCGCTATCCGCATTTTCCAAAATTGGCAGTCAGTATATTATGTTTGGAGCCCTGTCTCCGCAATCAAGTACGGACGAACTATTAAACGAAATAGAGATGTTAAGTGACAATGTGCTTGAAGCCATTGATGCCCTGGCAGACTATTTAACGGAGGCTGCATAAGCTATGAGTATTTTTAAAAAATTAATTACCGCCGTACGGGGTGGAGCCACGGAAGTGGGTGAAGCCATCGTCGATACACAGGCGATCCGAATCCTGGAGCAGGAATTGCGAGATGCAAAAAAAGCACTGAATGATGCGAAAACCAATCTCACCGCGATTATGGCTGAAAAAATGGCCATTAGCCGCAAAGTGAAGGAATTCACGGATAAGGTTAGCGAGCATGAAGCCTATGTGATGCAAGCACTGGATAAAGGTGATGAGAGCCTGGCTAGTGATATTGCCGAGAAAATTGCTGAATTCGAATATGAGCAAAATATTCAGCAGGGCATACTCGATGGCTATGAAACGAAAGTTTCCAGCTTGAAGAAAATGATTCGTCAGACTGAACGAAACATTCAGGCCATGGATCGTGAAATCTCGGTGGTGAAAACCACGGAGAAAGTGCAAAAGGCTAACGAGTTGGCGGCGGCTAAATTTTCCGGCTCGAATTCATCCTTGCGTAGTGCCACGGATTCACTAGAGCGAATTAAGGCGCGTCAGCAAAAACGTGAAGATCAGGCGGCTGCCGCAGTGGAACTTGAATCTGAAGACAAGGGCGATGATTTGCAGGCACGCTTAAAAAATGCAGGTATCGTTAATTCTGGCAGCTCGGGCTCATCGGTTCTGGATCGATTAAAGAAACAAAAAGAGAAGTCTTAAATGGGTTTGTTTAAATCGGTGTTTGGTGGTGGCAATTCGCCACCACCCTCGAGTAAAATCGAATCACCCGGAGATCTTAAGCCTGGTGATATGCTGAAAATGGAATTTTCCGATCAGGCTTTGATCTCAGGACAAACATTAAAAGTCACCGAGCAGCTATTCTATGATTTAAATGCGGTTGAAAAATGTAAAACGATATCAATTTTACAAGGGGTGGAGCAACGGGTGTTGATATCCACCAGCACGGTTAATCCGGAGCGACCGTTGGAGTTGGCGGTGGCGGTATTACCCGAGACTGTATTTAAGATCTTTAAACGCAAACAATTTGTCGCTATTTTTGAGGAGCCTGATAATAACGATCATCGGATTAATCGTAAAAATACAGCGACTGAGCAGGCATCATTGCAGGGCTTTATTGCCGAGTCCTATTTTCAGGAACGCACCAATGAAGCCTATCGGAGTAATAAAGATTGTCGTCATGAAACCTTGTTAGATTCCGACTGGAGTGCCTTTGATTATAAATTAATGGTTTCTGATGATCGGCAGCATGCCGTTCGTATTGAAGTCTTCGATGGGGGTCGTACTGATGTCTATTTAATTGCTTATTTAAAATTAAATAAAGTAGAAGAATATTGGCCTGCCTAGTATGCCTGTAAAGAAAAAAATCCCCCAGTCCTGGACTAAATCTGACAAAAGTATTCGTGCCGTTCAGGTAATATTTGAGTTAGAGCAAGCACAATCCCGAGCGTTAAGAATTAAAGCCATTGAAAAAGATTTAAGCCCCTCAGATTATATTCGAGCCATAATTGGCCTGCCACAAAAAAAACCGGTTCGACCCCGCTTAAGCATTAGCCTGTCTACCGAGGATTACCTGAACCTGGCTAAGCGTTATAAACTAAATGCGGATGATAAAAGTAAAATCCGGGAACGCATTAAAAGTGAGCTTATAAAAACCACTGAAAAATGATTCTGATGCTATAGTGCTGGATACCCGTCGGTCAGATTATGTAAGCTTTGATGAAAATAGATAAAGACGATTCTTATGCATTTTATATTACGATATCTATCTAGAGGACGCGGCCGACTCAAGCACAATATCGGCAATGATTTAATCCAGTCGATAATAAAGTCGAGCATACTATTAATTATTCTGTTTGCCCTGCATATTGGATTTATGCTGTATTATGAAAACTTAAGCCTCGGCGATGCAGTCTGGCTTACCTTCACCACCGCCACCACGGTTGGCTATGGCGACCTCTCGGCCAGTACCACGCAGGGGCGGATTGCAACCATTGTATTATTATATCTTGGTGGTATTTTTATATTGGCCAAGGTGGTAGGTGATTATTTCAATTATCGACTTGAAGTTCGTGACAAAAAAAACAAGGGTCTATGGAGCTGGGACATGCAGGAACATATTGTTATATTAAATACGCCGTCGTTTTCCGGAGAGCGTTATCTACAAAGACTGATTAAACAATTTCGTGCGTCACAGGACTATAAAGATACACCGATATACTTATTGACACGGCAGTTCCCTAACGGCTTACCTGGATTCATTACAAAACTCGATAAGGTAATGTATTACAATGGCAATCCGGGTAACCCGGAGGATTTAGAAGCAGTTTATGTGGATAATGCCCGTGATATTATTATTCTGACCAAGGATGAGAATGATGAAAGCTCCGATGGACGAACATTTGATATTCTGCACCGCTTAAAAGACAGAAATATCAAGGCTAATATTCTGGTTGAATGTGTTGAAGACATTAATCGCAGGCGACTAGAAGAAGCCGGTGCGGACATTGTGCTGCGCCCGATACGCGCCTACCCTGAAATGATCGTGCGCGCATTTGATGCGCCGGGATCCGAGCGTATTATAGAAAACATGTTCAATAGCGAGGGTGATGGCTATCACCGCTATGAGGTACAAATAAAGGGTATGAACTGGTGTGAGATTGTGAGCCGTTTGATTCGAGATAATGCCGGCATCGCCGTGGCCTATATTGATCTGCACAGCAATGAGATGGTATATAATCCTTCAGCCGAGGCGTGTCCAGATATTCAGGCCTTAATTACCATTAGCAAGGACAACAATATGTACAGTAATGACGATGTGAAAGCGTTGTTAGCGCAGGATAAAACATGCAAACACTAGGCTCAAAAAACTTCAGGCATCTAATATGGCTATGGCTATTGAGTGCATTATTATTATCTGCCTGCGGTAATCGCTTCGAAGATCAGTTACGTGAAACGTCTAAAATAGTTGCCGCCAATTTAGAATATTTAAAAAGTCAGCTGGATGGCAAGCAGTTAACAAATTCATTACTTATCATTAAATACGCCAATACGCTGAGTCGGCAAAAACCCGATTATGCAGATATTACCAGTCTAATGGTGAAAGAAGCGACATCCGAGGGTAAGGCATTCACAGCATTAAGCAAACGTCTGGCCAGTGTGAATCTGGCACCCACCAATAATGAGCAGGCCGCTTCTGGATTACAGGAGTTGCAGTTAATTAATGCGGCGGCCGATGTGGTCGAATTTAATAATAGCCTCGCCGATGTGGTCAATACTCTGGCCTCCCTGTCAGACGGCAGCCTGCCATTGGTCAATGTACCCGCATCGCAAAAAGCGTCAGCGCAACAGGCCAATGCCTTAATTGGTAACCCTGCCTATGGTAATTGGCAACAGAATAGTAGTGGCAATTCCTTCTGGGCCTGGTATGGCATGTATTCCATGTTCAATAATGTTTTTGGGCGATCATATTATGGTTCATGGTCGGGTCGTCCGCATTATAGTTATTACAATAACTATGGTCGCAGTCGCTGGGGTTCGAGTTCTGATATCAATCGTAACCATGATTTAAGCCGACGTTACCCCAGCCGCTATAATAAACCCAGCGCCGCATCTAAATCACGTTATGCCTCCAGTCCCAGTCGTTCATCCAGTTATGGCAGTTCAAAGTCTGGTGGCAGTCAGTCATCGCCTTCACGTTATGGCTCGAGCAGTCGCAGTTCATCCTTCACAAGTTCTCGTGGCTTTAGCTCAGGTAAATAAGGACATCTAAAATGCTGACAGATTTTATTAATATCGATGTGGACCTGGGACTTTATTACCTGGTGGATTTTTTAATTGCACTAATACTGCTGACCGGAATGCGTTTTCTTTCCGGGCTGGTGAGTAATGTCTCGGCCACCCATGAAATTTCAAGTAAAGATAATACCGCTTTTGGTGTATCCCTGAGCGGAGCCATGATAGCCATCAGCATCATGTTAATCGGCGTTATTTCGGGCGATGCAGGCTATAGCCTTGCCAATGAAGCCTTCACCGTGATTTTATTTGGCGTCATTGGTATCGTCTTAATGTGGTTGACCCGAATTGCCTTTGACCGGATTTCATTTCCTGCATTATCCATTCAGCAACAAATCATGCAAGGCAATATGGCGGCCAGTATCATTGATGCCTGTAATATGATTGCAACCGCGATTATTATCAAAGGTGCCATGTCCTGGGTAGATGGAAACTTGAGCATGGCCCTGATTGCGGTGGTGGTGAGCTTTATTGCCGCGCAAATTATCATGGCCCTGGCAACTTTGTATCGGGTAAAAGTCTACGAGAAACGTCATCAGGGGCTGCGCTTACACTCGGCCATTGAAAATAATAATATCGCCCTGGCACTGCGCTTTAGTGCCTATAGAATTGGTATTGCCATTGCTGTCAGTGCGGCCTTCACCGCAGTTGAATATGATAGTGATGCCTTTGCCAGTGTTTTCATACTATGGTTTGCGATTGCCCTGCTCCTGTTTGTGCTCCTGACCCTGATCGCCATTGTCATCCGTTATGGTGTGTTACATCGAGTTAATGTAGGTGAAGAAGTGGGTCAGCAGGCCAACATTGCCGTTGGTGCAATCGAGGGCAGTATTTATATCGTCGTGGGTTTATTGCTGGCGGGCTTGATCGGTGCGTAAATTAAATCGGCTCACAGATAAACTATTTTCAAATTTGTTTAAATTTCAAACATGAGCTTAACATCAAGGCAGCGCTTGCTTGTTTTTATAGTCGCTGCTTTTATTATCGATTATCTACCAATTATTAATTTGCCCTTTTTATGGAGCCAGACTTTTTTCCATGAAATCAGTCATGGCCTCATGGCGATAATAACGGGTGGCCAAATCCATAAAATCAGCCTGAACTTTAATGGCTCCGGTGTCTGTACCAGTAGCGGCGGTATTCGCTTTCTGGTTAGCTTTTCAGGTTATGCAGGCAGCGCCCTCTGGGGGCTTCTGATCTATGCACTAGCCGACAGCCTGTCTAAAACTCGGGCAAAATTCATCGTCGCAAGCATCGCCATCATGTTAGGTATAACTTTGTTGCTATGGGCGCGTGATCTATCCACGATTATTATTCTGATGGTTTTGTTACTCATGTACCTTATTCCTTTGTATAGATCTCTCTGGCTCAGCGTGAAATTTTTCATTCAGCTGGTGGGTGTTTTTGTAATGTTGGATGCCATCCGTAGCCCATTATATTTACTGGATGGCCGTGATCTGGGTGATGGTGCCAGCCTGGCACAAATAAGTATATTTCCGGAAATTTTCTGGGTGGCATTGTGGTTTGTGATAGCCGTGGGTTGCGTATATTTGCTGTGGACGCAATCTTTAAATAAAGACTGAGGTGTTCAATCATAACCTCGTTCTCATGCTCTGTGTGGGAATGCATATGGTGGTGACAAGTATATAGTTAGGGTGGCATGGGTATATGTCTACCAACCGTTACGAATGTGACTGCCAGGGGGAACACTGCGTGGGCACAAAAACGTGTGCACCCTCTACCTCTATTTAGATTTGTTCAAGAGACCGCTCTGTGAAAGGGGTGGGGATACAACAGATGTAAATATTTATGCAACGATTAATACTAACAAGTTGCTGAGTTTGAGCTAGTATTTATTGATATGTCTGTATAAATGATGAATATGTGGGTTATGGATGCTACGTAAACTATTATTGCCGGTAATTTTTATTATCCTGGTATGGGGGTTTTGGCTCAGTCCAGATTTTAAAGTCATAGCTGCCGGGGTCTCGATCTTTTTATTTGGTATGTTGTCTCTTGAAAATGGTTTCAAGGTATTTACGGGCGGCACGCTGGAAAAAATTCTCAAATTAAGTACCAATCGTCTCTGGAAAAGTCTGTCATTTGGCATTGTCTCCACCACGATTATGCAATCCAGCTCTTTAGTCTCGGTAATTACCATCTCATTTCTCAGTGCTGGCCTTTTGGGCTTATATGAAGGCATAGGAATAATTTTTGGATCGAATATTGGCACCACAACCGGAGCCTGGCTGGTGGCAGGTTTTGGTCTGAAAGTTAAAATCTCAGCCTATGCCATGCCTATGCTGGTGTTTGGTGTGTTACTGGTATTTCAAAAATCAAAAACTCTAAAAGGTTTTGGATATATTCTTACTGGACTTGGCTTTCTTTTTCTTGGCATTCATTATATGAAAGAGGGTTTTGATGCCTTTAAGGAAAGCTTTGACCTGGCCCGTTTTGCAATTGCTGGTTATCCGGGAGTGTTTCTTTTTTCTGCTATTGGCATTGCCGCAACGGTAGTGATGCAGTCCAGCCATGCGACACTGGTGTTGACGATCACGGCTCTGGCTGCAGGGCAGATAAGTTATGAAAATGGTCTGGCTCTGGCCATTGGTGCTAATGTAGGGACAACGATTACGGCCATTATTGGTGCAATGAGTGCCAACGAACAGGGTAAACGGCTGGCCGTTGCACATCTGATTTTTAATCTGGTTACAGGGTTAATTGCCATTGTATTTATATATAAAATGATGGTGGCCGTTGATTGGATCAGTGTTGAGCTGGGGATCGCAGCTGATGATTACACGCTCAAACTGGCAGTTTTTCATACCCTGTTTAATTTGTTGGGGGTATTGGTGATGTTGCCCTTTATTAAACGCCTGGTGAAATTTCTTGAAGGGCTGTTTAAAGTTAAAAAAATCGCACGGACTCAACCACAGTTTTTGACTGATTCTGCGATTGATTTTCCTGATACGGCAAATGAAGCGGTACGCAATGAAACGCTGAGGATCTGGGGTAATGCTATTGATATTTTCTCCGGAGTTTTTGGTTTTAAGCGTGCAGACATTTTGGGTGATATCGATCTTGATAAAATTGCAAATGAGCAAAAAAATCTCCAGCCCTATGATATTGATACGGCCTATATGTTAAATATTAAAGTATTGTATAGTGAAATAGTGACCTTTATCAGTCGCGCAGGTTTTTCCTGGGAAATGGAACAGTCAGGTGAAATTCATTGGCTGCGTAAGGCGAATCAAAATATATCTGATGCAGTAAAAGACACGAAACATCTACAAAAAAATCTGAATATATATCTGAACGGCACTAATTCACAGATGCGTAAAGCCTATAATCGAATACGGGTCGAGTTGTGCCTGTTGATTCGTGAGCTGGAAAATACTCGTCTGGAGCCGGAAGATGAAAGTACTGTGCTCTCACTGGAACATCTAAAGTTATTGCTGGATGAGCACCTGTCAAATGTCCATGCATGGTTGTCTCATACTATTAGGGAAGAGCTGATTAGTGCTGAGATGGCCACTTCGTTAATGAATGATGTGTCCTATTCGACCAATATATTCAGAAACTTGATTGGCATGGGAGAAACCTTGTTTGTTAAGCGTAGTCATCATTTAACGGAAGTTGAGCAGGCCGTATTATTAGACGAGGTCGATATTAACGAGATCAAAGCACAGACGCTGAATAATTAATATATACAGACTAGCTGGGAGTTTAAAAATATGAGTCGCTGGAAGTTGTTAAAAAGATTGAGTGATTATTTCGACATGGGAAAAAAGAAGCAGGAAAAATATAGTTCAGATTTGAAGTCGCTGCTTACGGAAATCAAGGAAAAAGAAAAAAAGCTGAATAAAAAATGTGTTGCCACCGCAAATGGTGAAAAGCGCAGAATGCTTAAGCGAAAAATTATGGTACTACATGCGAAACGCAAGAAGGGTTTGAGTGCACTGAAAAAACTTAAAAATAGATAGCACAACTTGCGGTGGTGATTTTTATTCCTTTTTATAAACTTCACTCTTGTTGCGCTGGTATTTTTCGTAGTCCTCTCTTTTTGAACAGTCAGACTCTAATTGTTCAGTGCACTGTTGTTGCCGCATGTTTTCGCCGGTTTCATAGGCGGCTCGCTTCCAGGTCTCGACATTGCAACCGCCCAGGCAGATTGCAATGCATGAAATAAAGAGGCAATATTTTATGCTATTTAAAAATTGTAATTTCATATAAATGCTCTCAGGGTTGAATGAATAAAAGTAACAACAGCACGGACACGTTGGGTATTTCGGAGATCCTGATGGTACACCAACCATATTTCATGACCGGGTATAACGACGTCTTTAATGAGCCGTTGTAGATCGTTATTGCGGGTGGAAAATAGCTGCGGCTGGATCGAGATACCCAGCCCTAATTTTGTCGCCTTAAGACGTGTCGTTGTATTATCACTGCGTAAAATACAGCGTGAAGCTGTGATTTGTTTTTCCAGCCATTGATTTTCAGGCAAAGCAGAAAGCGTATCACCATATAAAATAACGGCATGATGTTTAAGATCGGACAGCTTATCTACCCGATCATGTGCCTGTGAATAGCTTTTTGAGGCATACAGACCCATTTCCATATCACCAATATGAGTGACGACAAGATTGGCATTATCAGGACGAAATAGACGGATCGCGATGTCAGCTTCACCACTGGTGAGATTGGCGGTGCTGGGTGAAACATTTAAGACTAGATTGATGCCGGGATGTTGCTGGTAAAATTTGCCAAGTTCGGGAAGTAAGATTTCAATACACAGGCCTTCGGGGATCGCAATTTTAACGCTGCCGCTTATATCTTCCGTTTTCTCCTGCATTGTCCGTGTTGCTTTAACCACAAGTGAACGCATGGACTGTGATTGTTGCAGAATGTAAGCGCCTTCCTGAGTCAGGGTCAGCCCTTTTGCGTGACGCTGAAATAATTTAATATCCAGAGCCGCTTCAAGTGCATCAATCTGTCGGCCAATAGTGGGTTGATTCGAATCAAGAAGTTTGGCGGCTGCCGATAAACTGCCGGTTTCTGCCGCTGCGATAAAATATCGAAATCCGTCCCAGTCAATGCTATTCATTTACATATACCTGATATTTACCTATCGCAATAGATAGTCTGTGTATAAATAGCATATCATTGAGTACAGTGAAAACCCATACTGGGTCGAGCCACCGAGGGAAGTAGATGAATTACGCCATTAGTTTATGCGACAAACCAATAACCATTGAGCTTAGCCGGCATGCGGAACAGGCCTTGTCTGCCCGGAGTCAGCCGCTGATAGCAGAAATCCATCTTATCTTTGGTTGTCTGGTAGTCAAGCGTGTCTGGTTCAGAGATCAGGTGGATTGCGATACGGTTCCGGTCATCAATGGGCTGGAGGTGTGTTTTAATGTTGTGCGTTATGCGAAAACCTGCCGTATTGCCGACATTGATAATGGCGCGAAAGCAGAAGATTTTCCCATCGTTAAAGATAAAAAAACATTTGTTCCGGATAAAATTTTTATAGATTATAAAAAAGGAAATTTTCTTGGCAGCTATACCTATGCTCGGGATCTATAAATACAGAAATAAGCAGCAGGGAATTAAATGAGTTTGTCCTGAGGCTGAAGTACCCAGCATCTCGGGTTATTGCTATAGCCGATATGTTCATAATATGAGTGGGCATCGGGCGCGGCAATTAAGATCAACTTACAACGTGGCCCGAGTTGGTTCTGGGTAAGGTGCTGCAGTTGTTTACCGATGCCATTTTGTTGATAGCCTTTATCAACCGCAATGTCGGAAAGATAACAGGCGTAATGAAAGTCGGTCATTGAGCGGGCAACTCCAACCAGCTGGCCGCTATCCCAGGCACTGATCATAAGATTGCTGTTATCCACCATGCCCTGCATACATTTAGTGTCATCTACTGGCCTACGCGCAGCAAGGCTGGATTGTTTTAATAAGGCAATAAATTGTGCAGATGAAACCGGCGCATTAATTTTGTAATCAATATTCATATTATCAAATTAAAATAAATTATTAAGATCCGGAACCTGGATATCACTACCCCGTGTGCGTGCACGCTCAACGGCAGCACGTACCTGAGCGGGGGCAGTGCCGCCGATATGATTGCGTGCCGCAACCGAGCCTTCCAGAGTGAGTACTTCAAATACATCTTCGTCAATGACTTCTGAAAATATTTTGAGTTCTTGCAAACTCATTTCAGAGAGATCTTTTTTATTGTCCACACCAAAACGTACAGCCTTGCCAACTACTTCATGGGCATCACGAAAGGCTACATTTTTACGCACCAGGTAATCGGCCAGATCGGTTGCGGTGGAAAATCCTCGGCGTGCAGCTTCACGCATGTTGTCACGTTTAACTTCAATTTGCGGCATCATGTCCGCATACAGCCGTAGACAGCCTTTTAAGTTATCAATTGAATCAAATAGGGGTTCCTTGTCTTCCTGATTATCTTTGTTGTAAGCCAGAGGTTGACCTTTCATTAGGGTGAGCAGGCTCATAAGATGACCATAAATGCGACCGGTTTTACCACGCACCAGTTCGGGCACATCCGGATTTTTCTTCTGCGGCATAATGGAGGAGCCAGTGCAAAAGCTGTCGCCTAGATCAACGAAATCAAATTGCGCGGATGACCACAACACCAGCTCTTCTGAGAAACGCGAAAGGTGCATCATCAGCGTGGCGGCAAAGGCAAGAAACTCGATGCCAAAGTCACGGTCGCTAACAGCATCGAGTGAATTTTCGGCAATGCCATCGAAGCTTAAAAGTTTGGCGGTGTAGTTTCGATCAATCGGATAGGTTGTTCCTGCCAGTGCCGCTGCACCTAGCGGCATGATATTGACGCGTTTATAACAGTCGGCAAGGCGAGCCTGATCGCGCAATAACATTTCACACCAGGCCAGCAAGTGATGGCCGAGGGTCACCGGTTGAGCAGTTTGTAAATGGGTAAACCCGGGCATAATGGTATCAGACTCGGCTTCCGCCAGATCTAACAGGCCATCGATGAGCCGTTGTAGAGTAGTATTGATGTTAGCGATCTGGCCACGCAAATATAGTCGGATATCGGTGGCCACCTGATCGTTGCGTGAACGCCCGGTGTGCAGTTTTTTGCCGGTAACGCCGATGCGATCAGTGAGCCGTGCTTCGATATTCATGTGCACATCTTCCAGTTCCGTGCTCCAGGCAAATTCGTCGCGCTCAATCTCAATACAGATGTCTTTTAAGCCATTAATTATGGCGTCGCGCTCATGCTTGGTGAGTACGCCGACGTGGGCAAGCATGGTGGCGTGGGCGATGGAGCCGGCAATATCTTCCCGATACATGCGTTTGTCGAAACCCACTGAGGCGGTAAAGGCCTCAACAAAAGCATCCGTGGGGGCGGTAAAACGGCCTGCCCAGGGTTTGTTGGTGATGGTATCGGGTTTATTGGTATCGCTCATGAGAATGTCTTCATCAAATAAAAAAGGTTGAACAGTATAGCGTTTTTGCTCCCCCGGCGCAGACTGCGCATATCATTTCGAGTGATTTTGGACAATAATTCATAGACTTAATATGGGATATACAGAAGATTGAAAACACCGGAACCCGCAACTCAAATAAACACGGCAGAAGAAGATCCCCTTTTTCTGCCCGATTTTTGTGCGATTCGCATGGTTTTTGTGGTGGTGATGGTTGCGGAGCTGGCGGCGTTTGTACTGGCGCTAGCTCCGCTGAACTTGCCGCTGACCGAACGCCTGAATAATCTGGGTACGATTTCCTTTTTTGTGCAGTGGTGTGCGCTGGCCGCCAGTGCGCTACTGTGTTTGTCGCGTCGCTGGTTGCGAGGCTATGGCACCGCGCTGGTCAGCCTGTTTAGTTTTTGTCTTATTCTGGGGGTGATCACCCTGGTGTCCGAAGGTGCCTGGTATTTCTTCCATCGACCTTTTTCACTGGGTGACAACCAGTGGCACACTAATTTTTTGTTACGTAACCTTTTTATCGGCACGCTTATAAGTGGCCCGCTATTACGTTATTTCTATGTTCAACACCAGTGGCGGCAAAAGGTGAGGACAGAATCAAAGGCGCGTTTACAGGCCCTGCAATCCCGTATCCGTCCGCATTTTTTATTCAATAGCATGAACACTATTGCCAGCCTTACCCGCAGCGATCCCGGTAAAGCAGAAATGGCGACCGAAAATCTGGCCGATTTGTTTCGTGCCAGTCTGCTTGATTCGAAACAGTACCAGACCATGGAAGAAGAGCTGGAACTTTGCCGACGCTACCTGGAAATTGAGGTGCTGCGTTTGGGTGATCGCTTGCAGGTACACTGGGACGTTGATGAGTTACCCTTGCAGGCCTTAATCCCCCCCCTGTTGTTACAGCCTTTACTTGAAAATGCCATCTATCATGGCATCGAGCCATTAACTGGCGGTGGACGCATCGACATCACAGGAAGTTCGAATAAACAGTATCTGCAAATCCTGATCGACAATCCTTTACCGGTTACTCCGGGCCATGCGAAGAGCAGTGGTAACCAAATTGCCCTGGCTAATATTCGTGAACGTCTGCATACGCTTTACGGTGCGCGTGCCGGGCTGGAAACCGAGCAAAATGAACAGCGTTATCGCACCCGCTTATTTTTCCCATATATAACGAATCAGCATGAACATCCTTATCACTGATGACGAACATCTTGCACGTGCACGCTTGCACAGTATGCTGGAAGAACTCGGGCATACAATTATCGGCGAAGCCGGCAACGGTGAGCAGGCCATAGAAATGTGCCAGCAGTTACCGGTTGATCTTATTCTGCTTGATATTCGCATGCCGGGTATGGACGGGCTGGAGGCGGCCAACCACCTTTCACAATTGACCCCGGCTCCGGCTATTATTTTCACCACCGCCTTTGATGAATACGCGCTCAAGGCATTTAAGACTCATGCGGTCGATTATTTACTGAAGCCGGTGCGTCTGCGTGAACTTGAAGCCGCGTTGCTTGCCGCGACCCGACTGAGCGTGGCACAGCAGGGGGCGCTGGATGAGCTGAAAGCAAATACCTCCACTCCGTTATATATCAGTGCCCGCGTGAAGGGCAGCATGCAGTTGATCCTGTTTGAGGATGTTTATTATTTTCAGGCTGATCAGAAATATGTCAGTATTGGCTACAAGGAGGGCGAAGTGCTGATCGATGATTCATTGGTGGTGATTGAACAGCGTTATCCACAACTATTGCGGATTCACCGCAATGCGCTGGTGTCCAGCACCTATATCAGTGCACTGGAAAAAGATGCGGAAGGCCGTTGTCATGTATGCTTGCGAGGTTGTGAAAAACAACTGGAAGTGAGTCGTCGCCACTTGCCGGATGTTCGACGCTGGTTGAAGTCAGTGGCTGACTGAGGTTTTCAATAAACGAGGTACGACTTCAGTTATACACCACTCTACCGGTTCCACTGAGTTTGATCTTGCACCAGGGTCAGGGGTTGTTGCAGACGCTGTAAAGACCGCTCAATTGCAGCATCCAGATAGCCGCCGTAAAAATCTGGTGTGGTGATGCCAAGCAAGCGTTCCGTCAACATCCGGCCCTGATGATCCAGCAGGACGACGGTGGGAGCCACTGCCGCACCGTAGCGCAAAGTGAGATCATCCACGGCAATGCGCTGACCATCAAAATCGGTGATATAAGCCTCATCCATTTTTAAAATACGCATCAACACCTTGCTATCGTAATCACGATTGCGCTGCATGGGATCAAGGAATTCCTCCTGTACCACCATACAATACGGACAATTATCGAGGCTGAACATGAGCAGCAGGGGCACACCTCTGGCCTTCGCAATGGCAGCATCAGCCTGTAAATTTGTGCTCAGCGAGACCCGCACGTCCATGACGTTCTGCGCGGAAATAGCCGGTGTCAATGCAGAGAGTATGAGTAAAATAATCAGCAGGGGTAATTTCATAAATATTGTCGATCCACTAAATTAGGCCATCAGCCTGTTTATCTTAATTTGGTGTATTATAGGACGTATGGCAGTCTAAATTTGTTCCCCGTATTAGCAAACATTTACAACAACCCCAGTCAGGAAGTACTTACTCATGACCGACACCTTGCGCATCGCTACCCGAAAGAGCCAGTTGGCCCTCTGGCAGGCTGAATATGTCCGCGACATGTTACAGCTACACCACCCCGATTTAAACGTCGAGCTGGTCAAAATGAGCACTCAGGGTGATAAAATTCTCGACACCCCGCTGGCTAAAGTCGGTGGCAAAGGGCTGTTCGTCAAGGAGCTGGAGCGCAGTCTGTTAGATGAGAAAACCGACATTGCCGTACATTCCATGAAAGATGTGCCGGTGGAGCTGCCGGAAGATCTGCATCTGGCGGTGATCTGTCCGCGTGAAGATCCCCGTGATGCCTTTGTTTCCAATAAATACACAAACTTTGAAAGCCTGCCTCAAGGTGCACGTCTGGGTACCTCCAGTCTGCGTCGCCAGTGCCAGCTGGCGAGCCTGCGTCCGGATCTGAATATTGTTGATTTACGCGGTAACGTCAATACCCGTCTGCAAAAGCTGGATGATGGTGAGTATGATGCGATTATTCTCGCTGCCGCTGGGTTGAAGCGGCTTAAATTCGAAGATCGAATCACTGAATTTCTGGAGACGAATATCAGCTTGCCCGCCATCGGTCAGGGGGCGGTGGGGATCGAGTGCCGCCGCAATGATGATTGGGTGAATGAACTACTTGCCCCTTTAAATGATCCGGACACGGCTACCCGGCTTGCTGCCGAGCGCGCCATGAACCTGCGTCTGCAGGGGGGCTGTCAGGTGCCGATTGCCGGTTATGCCGAGCTGGAACACGGCATATTGCTGATGCGCGGACTGGTGGGACGGGTCGATGGCACAGAAATTATTCGTGGTGAGATTGCCGGCCCCCCCACCGATGCTGCCCATCTCGGTCAGGTGCTGGCCGAGGATTTGCTGGCCCGTGGTGCGGATGAGATTCTTGCCGAACTGTATGCGCAATAAGCCTGCGCTAGTGAGTGCCAGTCATAATAATACCCTGTCGGGAATGAAGGTCATGATCACTCGGCCCGCCCATCAGGCCGGGCCGTTGCAGCAGCTAATCAGCGATGCCGGGGGGGAAGCCTATTTGTATCCGCTGTTGATGGTTCAGCCGGCTACCGATACCTGGTCATTTGCCGCTATTTTGAATCATCTTGATCAGTATCAGCTGGCTATCTTTATCAGTCCCAATGCAGTGAATTTCGGCCTGGAGCTGATTCACGCCCACGGTGGTCTGCCCCTTGAGATGCGTATTGCCACGGTGGGACAAAGCAGTGCAAAACGATTTCAGGAACTCAGTGGTCTCGAAGTGGACTATTGTCCAGAGAGTGATTTCAGTAGCGAAGGTTTATTAGCACTGCCGGCTTTACAGCAGGTGCGCGGTCAGCGCATTCTGATCATTCGTGGTCAGTCAGGGCGGGAAATGCTGGCCGATAGCCTGCATCAGCGCGGCGCGGAAGTTCACTACCTGCCGGTGTATCAGCGTCGGCCTGCCGAGTGCGATGCAGATCGACTGGCAGAGGCGATAAAGCAGAAGAAAATTGATATTATCAGTCTCACCAGTGGTGAGGCCATCGAGCATTTGTTTGTATTGATGGAACCGGCATTGCTGCAAGTCATGCCTTTTATCGTGGTTAATCAGCGACTGGCTCAACAACTGCAGGCGCAGGGAGTTAGCGGGCCAATTCTGGTTAGTGATGAGGCCAGTGATGCAGGTATTCTCAACACGCTACAACAATGGCAAGTGAATAACGGAAACTAGCGGAATTTCAAAATGACCGATAAGCAATCCAACCAGAGCTCGACAGAAAAAAACAGTCGTGAGATTAAAAAATCTTCAGCTGAAAAACAAAGCTCCCCGGCAAAAGAGAGCACAGTGGATTCAGGAAAAGATGCAGGCAAGACAAAATCATCTGCGCCAGCTGCAAGTCGGTCGCGCTCGTCCCGGAGCAAGACTCCCCTGGGTGGATTTTCCAGCCTGATTATTTTTGTACTTTTTGTCGCCGTGATCGGCAGTCTGGTGTACTGGATTGAAAAGCAGCAAAAAGAACTGGCGATTAGCAGCCGCTATCAGATTGAACAACTGCGCAAGGAGTTGACTCCCGCCCTTGAAGATTTAAAATCCAGCACCCAGGATCTGCAGCCGCGACTGGCTGCCCAGGAAAAAAACCAGCAGGATCTAAATGAAGCTTTCAGTAATCTGTTGAAGACCCGTCGGCATCTGCGTAATGACTGGTTACTGGCCGAAGCCGATTACCTGCTCAGAATTGCCAATCATCGTCTGTTGCTGGCTGCTGACACCGGTAGCGCACTGGCGGCTATGCAAACTGCGGATGAACGCCTGCATGATATGTCGGATCCGGCGGTGATACCGGTGCGCAATATGCTGGCCGAAGATATTGCCAAACTCAAAGCCGTTTCCCTCCCTGATATTGCCGGACTTTCCGCGAGCCTTAGTGCGCTTGCTCATGGGGTTGATGGTCTGCCCCTGCTCTCAGAATATGTAAACAGCAAAACGGACACAGAGCAGAAGCCGAAAAAGACTCAGGTAGAAAACTGGAAGCAACTTCCTGATGCCATCTGGAATGACATGAAAAAACTGCTGGTCATTCGTGAGCGTCATGGCCGTGTTATTCCCCTGCTCTCACCGGAGCAACATTTCTTTTTGTTGCAGAATTTAAAGTTAAAACTGGAACAGGCGCGACTGGCCTTGCTTAATGCTGAGCAGGCGGTTTATGAAGAGCGTTTGCAAACCGCCAGCGAATGGATAAAAGATTTTTTCAAAGCAGATGATCCGGCCACGATTGCCATGCAGGAACAACTCCAGCAACTGGCTACTGAAAATATTAAACCAACCTTACCCGATATCAGTGCCAGCTATCGGGCCTTGCAGGATTTTCGTGAACAACAAATGCAAAGCAATAATAGTGCTGGGGAAGCTTCATGAGAATGTTGTTTTTCTCCCTGTTCACCCTGCTGATTGCCGTGGTGCTGGGTTTGCTGGCCTATCAGGATCCCGGTTACGTGCTCATCAGTCGAGGTGAGGTGAGTTACGAACTTAGTCTGACTTTATTACTACTAATTCTTGTGGCCGGTTTTACTGGCTTGTATCTATTTATTCGGGTTTCTCTGCAGACTTTGCGTATGCCGGGACATTTACGTCAGTGGCGTCGTCACCGGCGAATTAAAAAAGCGCACCGCATTAGCGTTCGCGGTTTGATTGATCTAGCCCAGGGGCACTGGCCACAGGCTGAAAAGAATCTAATAAAGTACGCGCATTATTCTGAAGAGCCCTTACTGAATTATCTTTCAGCTGCGCGTGCCGCCCAAAAGCAACTGGCGCATGAGCGGCGCGATTATTATCTGGCCGAGGCACACAAAAGTACGCCCGATGCGGATTTTGCCGTGCAATTGACGCAGGCGGAATTACAATTGGTGCACGGGCAGCTTGAGCAGTCACTGGCGACCCTGGTTCATCTGCAATCGATTTCGCCAAAACATACCCATGTGCTTTTATTGTTAATGCAGTTGTATGAAAAATTGCAAAGCTGGGGGGATCTCAAAGACTTGCTACCGGCACTGAAAAAGCAGAAAGTTATCACCGACGAGCAGCACCGTGAGCTGTCAATTAAGGTTTTTACTGAGTTGCTTGAGATTACCGCAAAGAAAAATCAGGCCGATAAACTGGAAATCTTCTGGAAAAATC
>VAPK010004245.1_pt1 | contig 33664 bp, 28 predicted proteins | sample 3395031 | NCBI WGS metagenome assembly VAPK01 (sample SAMN08290443, study PRJNA428436) | hydrothermal vent metagenome | isolation source: Deep-sea hydrothermal vent chimney 1 | place: Pacific Ocean: Juan De Fuca Ridge
ACCAGCCCTGCAAGTAATTTTTCATTTCTATATACATTCCATATATGCACTGATTTGTGTCCTTTAGATAAAAGCGTTTCAATTTTCTCAAAAGAACCAGCATGTGATTTTATATCTTTTCTAAATCCAGCATACAATTCTAAAAACTCCTTTGTATTTCCTTTTTTATCTATTCTAAAATTAGTAAAATCAGACTTTGATGCTCTTTTTCTGTTTTTATTAAACCCATTCAAAATATCTTCAAAGGATCTGTTTAATGGCAAAATAAAATTGATTCTTTTTGAAACATACTTTCCTGTAAGGTCATTTCCCGAATTAAAAAAATAATCAACCAAAACAAACTTATTGGGAATACTATTGATAAAACTACTAATCAAATCAGCATCAATTACACCTTTTGAAAAAATTCCCAGTTGTTGTATCCATGGAGCCTGATAAATATAGTGTATCCCATATTTCTTTCTCTTAGGCAATGGCATAACAGCCTCGTAATTATTTAAAATCAGGATATCCCAGTTATCGGTAACACAATCTAAATACCAGCTAAAAGCGTAAATTCTTACATTAAAAGAATCTTCTATACATTGATCATACTTTACTAAATCAAGGTTTTTATAAGATATATATTTTATCACAAAAAAAAATAGGGATTTTGGCTTATTTATCAGTTTTCAATATCAGAGTTGCTCATCTTTATCAATAAATTTTCATATACTCGATTCCATCCTCTCCACTCGCCAGTACCGCTAATCGACTCATTATGAAACAGTGTAATAAAAACACCGTTTACTTTTTTAACTTCATTTGCCAGTCTCAATATGGTATCCAATGATTTTTTTGGAGAATACTTTAAATAATCTTTTAAAGTGCCATCCATAACGGCATATGGAAAAACTTTCAATGGTGTCTGAATTTCAAAATCAATATCATAAAAATAAAAGGGAGTACAGGTTCCTGCTCTAAATCCATAATACGATGCAAAACCCATTGTATAATCTTCACCCACTTCAATATCTACTAATTTTTGATATGTTTCGGGTAAATCCATTCTTAAATAATGCTGTCTGGATTTCTTGATCGGAAAATTCACAATTTCCTCTAACCTCCTCTTTTCCTTTTTCATTTTCTGCTCATCCTTCATACTATAATAGGAAGGATGAATACCAACTTTCACATAATCTGCCACATTTTTGATTAATAATTTATACTTTAAATTACCGGTAGAGGTATTCTTATCATAGGAGGTATATTCACTTAACAAAAAGAAAAAAACAGATTTTATATCATGTTTTTTATGCAATGAAATCAATCTATTAAAAATATCAAACGGGTCTTCCTTTAAACCAACTATGACCAGCAACCGATTCCAAATCTCCTGAATATTAAACTGTGATAGATCTTTGATCAGACCACCGAGAGTTCTGATAACTCCTTTATTTTTATATTTATATGCAATATCTACATCAATAGTAGATATAAATTGGAATTTTCTTTTCCTATGAATTATTTCATCTTCAAAACTGGGAAATTTTTGTAACAATTTATCTCTAAATTTATAGGCCCAAATATCTATAACCGGTTTATCCAAAAATTTATTTTGAAAAGCCAGGCTTTCTTCCGCAGGAAATCTTTCAAAATCATCTTTCACATGTGGTAAATATTCTTCATATCTGCTGATCAGATAAAAACCAGCTGCAAAAATATCAAAAGGCAATTCAGTTGTTGGATTTGTTTGAAAAAAACAAGGAACTTCTCCCCATTTTGCTATTGTAATCTCTAAATAATCAATCCCTTGTTCAAAAAGTAATTCATTACTTCTAATAAACAGCTCATTTCCCAATGGTTGTTTTGTATAAGAGAATTTTAATCCGTCATGTGCTATAAAAGTCTCAATCTTTGATGTAAATCTCACTTCTATATTTAAAATTCTTGTAAAAAAGTGTTTAAAAATATAGGTCAGTCTTGGAGTGACTTTATGTGAATAAACTAATAACATATGCAGCTTTAAAGTATAAAATCAAATGTATTAAAAATGTTTCAGGTAATGGGTTTATGATTTCAGATATTTCAAATTAATCCGAATCATGGAATTATAAAATTCCTTCATCTGCAAAACTATAATATTCTTTTTCGGTAATAATCAAATGATCCAGCACTTTAATATCCAATACATCTCCTCCTTTTTTAATTTTGCTGGTAAGCTGTTTATCCGATGAGCTGGGCTTTAGTGTTCCTGAAGGATGATTATGACATAATATCAAACCTGTTGCAGCAAGCTCCAGTGCTTGTTTAAAAATTAAACGTGTATCTACCAATGTACCTGTAATGCCACCCTTACTCATTTGGGTTTTTAACTGGATCTTATTTGCATTGTTTAAAAAAATAATCCAGAATTCTTCATGTTGTAGTTCTCCAATGATGGGTTGCATCACGTCAAATACTGACCTGCTGGATGATATTTTTGGCTTTTCAAGTGCCTCTTCCAGTCTTCTTCGCCTACCCAGCTCTAAAGCTGTTATAATTGAAATTGCTTTTGCTTCACCAATTCCTTTAAATTTAATCAGATCATTTACAGTGAGTTTACCGAGTTCATTCAAACGATTATCAATACTTGCTAATATCCTTTTTGACAGCTCAACTGCACTCTCTTCTCTACTTCCCGATCCGATCAATATGGCTATCAATTCTGCATCCGACAAGGCAACTCTACCTTTTTTTAATAATTTCTCCCTTGGTCTATCATCCTCATTCCATTGTTTTATAGTAAATGAATTGTTATAATCAGACATAAATTTTAATTTATTAATTGAGATCTGTAAAATCATCTAAAGATATAAAAGAAAAATAATACATTTGTACACTGAAGTTTAATAGTTTTTGCATTCATGATCGAACAATGACTGTTAAATAAAAAGTACACCTATGAATATAATTATAGCTGGTGCAGGAGAAGTTGGTTTCCATCTTTCAAAACTACTTTCGTATGAAGCACACGATATAACTTTAATTGATAAAGACAAAGACAGATTGGTTTATGCCGGTACCCGATTGGATATCAAAACCATTCAGGATGATGCAACTTCCATCTCAGCCTTAAGAAATGCAAACATTGAAGAAACCGATTTATTAATTTCTGTTACCTCTTCAGAAACTACTAATATTACAATTTGTGTTATTTCAAAAAAATTAGGTGCAAAGAAAACAATTGCAAGAATCAGTAACTCTGAATTTAAAGATGATAAAAATGGTATTGATTTTTCAGATCTGGGGATTGATGAACTGATCTCCACAGAAGAATTGGCAACAAATGAAATCAAATTGCTTATTGAACAAGCTACTTTTCATTATACACATGAATTTGAAAGTGGTAAATTAACCATGGTTGGGATTACACTTTCTAAAACCGCACCATTTATTAGAATGTCTGTTAAAAAAGCCGCAGCTAGTTTTTCCGGCATTCATTTTATGCCAATTGTTATCAAAAGAAAAAATTCAAACGAAACTGTTATTCCCAGAGGAGATACTATATTTAAAGAAGGTGACCAGGCTTATTTTATTACCTTGAAAGAAGGTGTTGAAGAGCTAAATAAACTTTCCGCTACCAGAAACGACCCAATTAAAAATGTAATGATTCTGGGTGGTAGTAGAATTGGTGAAAAGACAGCAAGATTGCTTTGTGATAAGAATTTAAATATCAAAGTTATTGAAAGGCATAAAGCAAGAGCTATTGAACTTGCCGAGGAGTTACCAGATGCACTGGTTATTTATGGTGACGGAAGAGATGTTGAACTGCTGGAAGAAGAAAATGTATCTGAAATGGATGCTGTTATTGCCGTTACCGGAAGGTCTGAAACCAATATCATGTCGTGTTTACTCGCCAAATCAAAAGGTGTTAAACGAACAATTGCTTTGGTGCAAAATGTTGATTATTTTGATCTTAGTAAAAATATTGGAATTGACACCCTGATCAATAAAAAACTATTGGCAGCAAATAATATTTTTAGATATATCCGTAAAGGAGAAGTTCTAGAAATGACCTTTTTAAACAATGTCAATGCAGAAATACTGGAGTTTAAAGCCCATGAAAATTCAAAAATTACAAAAAAAGTAATCAAAGATTTAAAATTCCCCAGAAATGCAATCATTGGTGGAGTGATTAGAGACGATGTTGGACTTATTGCTTTAGGCGATTTCCAAATTCGGAATAATGATAAAGTGGTGGTTTGTTGTTTTCCTAAAACAATAGCTAAAGTTGAAAAATTCTTTGATTGATGAATAAATTCAATATTAAAATCATTCTTCAAATGATGGGCATATTACTTCTTTTTAACGGAGGTTTTATGTTGTTTTCTACCATTGTGAGTTGGTATTACAAAGATGGTGCACTACAGGGAATTTTATTTGCAGGTATTCTTACGATTTTCATCGGAATTTTAATGCAGATATTTTCAAAAGGATTTGAAAAACAAATAGGAAAAAGAGAAGGCTACTTAATTGTTACTTTGGGCTGGATTACCATGTCTATCTCTGGTGCATTACCCTACATTTTTTCAGGTGCAATCCCTTCATTTACAAATGCTTTTTTTGAAACAATGTCTGGTTATACAACAACCGGAGCATCCATTATAAATGATATTGAAGCCATGCCTGAAAGCATTCTGTTTTGGCGAAGCACCACACATTGGATTGGTGGAATGGGAATCATTGTTTTGGCAATTGCTATTTTACCGTTACTAGGTATTGGAGGAATGCAGTTATTTGCAGCAGAAGCACCGGGTCCTTCTTCAGATAAGTTACACCCCCGAATTACCGATACTGCAAAAAGATTGTGGTTTTTATATATGGGGCTTACCTTTGCACAGGCAATTTTACTAAAAGCTGCCGGTATGGGTTATTTTGATGCTATAAATCATGCTATGAGCACACTGTCCACAGGTGGTTTTTCAACCAAAAATGCAAGTATAGCCTATTGGAATAACCAGCCATTGATACAATATATTGTTATAGTTTTTATGTTTATTGCAGGTACTAATTTTGTATTGAGTTACTATGCTGTAAAAGGGAAATTCAGTAAATTTCTTCATGATGAAGAGTTCAAATGGTACTCTATTGCCATTGCCGGGCTGACTCTAATTTCTACTTTAATAGTTTACCATTATGCTGAGGTAACAAAACACGCTACTGACGTTCAGCTGATTGCCCATCCCATGATTTGGGGAGAACTTGAAAGTTCCTTTCGGCATTCTCTTTTCCAGGTGCTTACAGTGATCACAACAACCGGGTTTGTATCTGCCGATTTTACTATCTGGTCACCATTCTTAACTGTTATGTTTTTTATACTGATGTTTATGGGTGCCTCTGCCGGTTCAACTGCCGGAGGTGTTAAAATTGTAAGGCATATTATTATGATCAAAAATGGGTTTCTTGAATTTAAAAGAACCATCCATCCAAATGCCATTGTTCCTGTAAGATATAATGATAAATCTGTAACAAGAGGTATTGTTTTTAATATCATGGCATTTTTCATTTTATATCTCATAATTGCTGCTGTTGGCGCATCCGTTTTTGCTTTTTTAGGTCTTGATTTTTTAACAGCTATGGGAGCTTCTGCATCTTCCTTAGGTAATGTGGGTCCTGCTTTTGGTGAATTAAGCCCGGTAAATAATTATGATATTCTACCCACTTTCGGGAAATGGTGGTCGGCTTTTTTAATGCTATTGGGCAGACTAGAACTTTTTACAGTTCTCATAATATTTACACCGTATTTTTGGAAAAATAATTAATAATTTATCAAATAATAGCTTTTATTATGAATTGTTGAATTTTACCAAATACAGATAAAATTTACTCCTGTAAATTCATTAACTTGCAATTCTATTATTGAAGTTTTAATCTATGGAAAGAGTAAAGGCTTATATCCCAAAAAATAAAATACGAATTGTAACTGCAGCATCCCTTTTTGATGGACATGACGCAGCCATCAATATCATGCGTAGAATTATTCAATCCACCGGTGTGGAAGTTATTCATTTGGGTCACGACCGAAGTGTTGAAGAAGTTGTAAACACTGCTATACAGGAAGATGCAAATGCCATTGCCCTTACCTCTTATCAAGGTGGTCATACAGAGTATTTTAAATTTATGTACGATCTTTTAAAGGAAAAAGATGCTTTACAGATTAAGATTTTCGGTGGTGGTGGTGGTGTAATCTTACCGGAAGAAATCAAAGAATTAATGGATTATGGAATTACCAGAATCTATTCTCCCGATGATGGAAGAGAAATGGGATTACAGGGAATGATCAATGATATGGTAGAGAAAAGTGATTTCAGCCCATCCCTAACCCTTCCCAGAGGGAATGGAACTGGATCTCTAGAAAGTTTACTTAAGAAAAATGACGTAAACAATATTGCCAGGCTGATTACAATGGCTGAAAATAATCATACTGAATTTCTAAAAGTTTTTAAAAGCTTTTCCCTTGCTGGGAAAACGGAAAAAGTAGCTACCCCAGTTCTGGGAATCACAGGAACAGGAGGTGCTGGTAAATCATCTTTGGTGGACGAACTGGTAAGAAGGTTCCTTGCTGATTTTCCTGGTAAAAATATTGCTATTGTTTCTGTTGATCCTTCCAAAAGAAAAACAGGCGGTGCACTTTTGGGTGATAGAATTCGAATGAATTCAGTAAATAATGACCGAGTTTATATGCGATCTCTGGCAACCCGCCAGTCAAATTTAGCATTATCTAAACACGTATCTGACGCACTGAATATTCTAAAAGAGACAAATTATGACTTGATCATTTTAGAGACTTCGGGTATCGGACAATCAGATACTGAAATTTTGGATCACTCAGATGTTTCTCTTTATGTAATGACTCCCGAGTATGGTGCAGCAACGCAACTCGAAAAAATTGATATGATCGATTTTGCCGACCTGATCGCATTGAATAAATTTGACAAAAAAGGTGCCTTAGATGCCTTACGGGATGTTAAAAAACAATACCAGCGCAATCATAATCTTTGGGGAAAAGAAATAGATGACATGCCTGTTTTCGGAACCATTGCATCACAGTTTAATGATCCTGGTACAAATAATTTATATCATTTTATCATTGAGAAAATAGATGAAAAAACCGATGCCAAACTTCATAGTCATTCCGTTATCAGTAAAACTATAAGTGAAAAACAATACATCATTCCACCTAAACGAATTCGCTATTTATCTGAAATAGTGGAAAATAATCACACTTATGATACATGGAGTAAAAAACAAAGTGAAATTGCACAAAAATTATATGGTATTTATGAAACTATTTGTTCTGTTGTAAATATTAGCACAAATTCAGTTGAAAAATCTCTTTTAACAACCCATGGTTTAAACAAAGAGCTGATCAAAAAGCATGCTTCGAATAGTGAGAGTAATGATCTTGTATCATTACTATTAAAAGAATTTTACCGAGTTAAAAAAGATCTGAATTCTCACAACTGGGATACCATATTAAATTTTGATGCTAAAAAACAACTTTATAAAAATGCTGTTTTTACTTTCAAAGTTAGAGATAAGGAAATTCATATCAAGACACATACAGAATCTCTATCTCACATTCAAATACCAAAAATCACTTTACCAAGATATAAAGCCTGGGGCGATCTGCTATTCTGGACCTTACAGGAAAATGTACCCGGTGAATTTCCTTTTACTGCCGGAATTTATCCATTTAAAAGAACAGGTGAAGATCCTACTCGTATGTTTGCCGGTGAAGGAGGTCCCGAACGGACAAACCGACGTTTTCATTATGTAAGTTTAAATGCACCTGCAAAAAGATTATCTACTGCATTTGATAGTGTAACTTTATATGGAAACAACCCCGATCTTCGACCCGATATTTACGGTAAAATTGGAAATGCAGGAGTTTCCATTTGTTGTCTGGATGATGCTAAAAAATTGTATTCAGGATTTGAACTCACCAATCCGCTTACTTCTGTTTCAATGACAATCAATGGTCCTGCTCCAATGCTTTTAGGCTTTTTTATGAATACAGCCATTGATCAGGAATGCGAAAAGTATATTTTAGAGAATCATCTGAAAAAAGAAGTCCTTCAAAAAATAAAAGATATTTACACTCAGAAAGGTGTGAAACGACCTGCTTATCAAGGAGATCTTCCGGAAGGAAATAATGGATTAGGATTGATGCTTTTAGGAGTTACCGGAGATGAAATACTACCCGATCAAATCTATCAGAAAATTAAAAAAGAAACCATTGCAAAAGTAAGAGGGACTGTTCAGGCTGATATTTTAAAAGAAGATCAGGCTCAAAATACCTGCATTTTTTCAACTGAATTCGCCTTAAAAATGATGGGAGATGTACAGGAATATTTCACTTCAAATAGTATTAGAAATTTCTATTCTGTTTCCATTTCTGGATATCATATTGCAGAGGCGGGTGCAAATCCAATTTCTCAACTTGCTTTTACTCTATCTAATGGCTTCACTTATGTGGAATATTATTTAAGCAGAGGAATGGACATCAATAAATTTGGCCCGAATTTATCTTTCTTTTTTTCAAACGGAATTGATGCAGAATATTCTGTTATTGGAAGAGTGGCCAGAAAAATATGGGCTAAAGCCATGAAATTAAAATACGGCGCCAATGAAAGAGCTCAAATGTTGAAATATCATATCCAGACATCCGGCAGATCCTTACATGCTCAGGAAATTGACTTTAATGATATTCGTACCACATTGCAGGCGCTTTATGCTATTTATGATAACTGTAACTCACTACATACCAACGCTTATGATGAGGCAATTACTACTCCGACTGAAGAATCCGTAAGGCGAGCTATGGCAATTCAGTTGATCATCAATAAAGAATTAGGATTGGCAAAAAATGAAAATCCTATACAAGGCTCTTTTATCATTGAAGAATTAACCGACCTGGTAGAAGAGGCAGTTTATGAAGAATTTGATAAGATCACAGAAAGAGGTGGTGTTTTAGGCGCTATGGAAACCATGTACCAACGTTCAAAAATACAGGAAGAAAGTTTGTATTACGAAGAGCTGAAACACACCGGTAAGTTTCCAATCATTGGTGTAAATACTTTCTTAAGCAGTAAAGGATCTCCTACTATTTTACCTCAGGAAGTGATAAGAGCCACCGAAAAAGAAAAAAATTATCAAATTGAAGTTATTGAAAACCTCCATAAGGGTAATAAGAAAAAAGCCAAAATTGCCATCCAAAAATTAAAACAAAAAGCTATAGAAAATAAAAATGTTTTTGAACAATTAATGGAAGCCACCAAAGTTTGCTCTTTAGGTCAGATTACTTCTGCACTTTTTGAAGTTGGCGGACAATACAGAAGAAATATGTAAGTAGAAAATCAATTTTCCAAAGGGAAATTGTGTGAATCGCTTATCCCAAAATTATTGATTGAAAGGAGATAATTTTGGGATCTAATGAGAAATACATCAGGAAGTTAAGAATTAGAGATCGCTTATCCCGAAATTATTGACTTGAAAAGAAATAATATTTGGAATTTGCAGAGAACCACTTTTGTATTAAACAAAAGTGAGTGAATCACTTAAGTCACAAAAAAATCAGACAGTTACTTTCAAAACTTGTTTATAACTCTCTCTCAACTATTGAAATAATTTAGTTAAATTTGATTTTGTAACTTGATCAATCACATCCTAATGGATAAAATCACTGAATACCTGCAACTGGCACAAAAAGAGATCATATTCTTTGCTCCAAAGGTTTTGTTGGCAATTTTAATATTATGGATTGGATTTAAAATTATTCGAAAAATTTTAAGTTTATTTGATATTGCTTTAGAAAAAGGAGGAATGTCACCAAGTATTCGTCCGTTTTTAGTATCTATCTTAAATATCTCTTTAAAAATAATCTTGCTAATTATCATAGCAGGCATCATTGGTATTAAACTTACAATATTTGCTACAATCATTGCTGCTTCTGTTTTTGCCATTGGTATGTCATTGCAGGGTAGTTTAGGAAATTTTGCATCTGGGCTTATTGTTTTATCACTTAAACCATACGATGTTGGAGATTGGATAGAGGTTGATGAGAAATTTGGCCGAGTGGAGGAAATTGGAGCTTTTACTACAACGGTAATTACACCTGGCTCAAAAACTTTGATCATTCCTAACTCAAAAATAACAGATGATGTGGTTACTAATTTTTCCAAAAAAGGATTGATCCGTTTAGAAGTTGATGTAACCATTCCTTATGATGAAAGTTTTTCAAAGGTTAAAAAAATACTTACTGAAGCGCTAACAACAATTCCGCATATTTTAAAAGAACCTGCCCCTGAAATTGGAATCAGTAATTTTGAAAGCCATAGTGTACAAATTTCTGTAAGGCCTTATGCACATCCAGATCATTACTGGGATGTAATTTTTGCCACTCACGAAAGTATCAAAACTGCATTCCATAAGAATAATATTCAGGTTGCTTACTCTGAAGGAGTTTCATTTGGTGAAATTGGCGAATAGATAAAAAATGCATTAAATATCAATTACTATGAAAAAATACAGTCTACATCTCATTCAATTGCTAACATTTAGCATTTTATTAGTTAGCTGTCAAAGAATTACATTCAAAGAAGATCCTAAAACATACGTAAAAGATCATTTTAATAAAACTGAAGTGGATATCAAAATGCGTGATGGTATCAAACTACACACCACTATTTATGCTCCAAAAGACAAAACTAAAAAGTATCCAATTTTAATGCAACGAACCCCTTATAGTAGTAGACCTTATGGTGAAGGTAATTTTAAAAATAAGATTGGCCCCAATAAAACCATGATGAAAGAAGGATATATTATTGTTTATCAGGATGTTCGTGGAAGATGGATGAGTGAAGGCACATATGACAATATGCGCCCTTTTATCCCTAATAAAAAAGACAACAGCCAGATAGATGAAAGTTCTGATACTTATGATTCTATTGACTGGCTTATTAAAAATATTCCTAACAATAATGGTAAAGTTGGAACCTGGGGAATTTCATATCCCGGATTTTACACAAGCTATTCAACTCTTGAAGCACATCCTGCTTTAAAAGCTGCTTCACCTCAGGCACCTATATCCGATTTCTTTTTTGATGATTTTCATCACAATGGAGCATTTTTGCTAAGTTATTTTAAAATAATTGGTGTATTTGGAACACCAAAGGATTCTCCAACCGATTCTTCATGGTATAAAACACCTAAATTAGAGTCTAAGGATCAATATCAATTCTTTTTAGATGCCGGGCCTTTAAGCAATCTAAATAAATACTATGAGTACAAGGCGGTTGATAATGGTTCTTACCTGGATAAAGCTACTATAAAAGATTTCTTTTGGCAGGAAATTATCAATCACCCAAATTATGATGAAAACTGGCAAAAAAAGAGTTTGACAGGGCATTTGAGAGCTGACAGCTCAAAAGTAGCCACAATGGTTGTTGGTGGATGGTATGATGCCGAAGACCTGTACGGAACTTTTGAAACCTATAAAAATTTAGAAGCAAATCCTTCACAAAGTTATAACACAATGGTGATCGGCCCATGGAGTCACGGTGGATGGGCAAGAGAAAAAGGAAAACAACTGGTAGGGAATATATACTTTGGAGATTCTATTTCTACGTTTTATCAAAAAAATATCGAAACCAAATTCTTTCATCACTTCTTAAAAGAAAATGGTGACAATAATAGCGGATTACCTGAAGCTTATGTTTTTGATACCGGCAAAAAAGAATGGAAAACCTATGATAGCTGGCCACCTAAAAATACCATAAAAGAAATCGCCTACTTATCAGAAGGGCAAAGACTTACTACAAAACAAGCATCATTAAAAGCTATCAAATTTGTTAGTGATTTGCAAAAACCTGTTCCCTACTCTGAAGATATCAAAACCGTTTTTACCCCAAGAAAATATATGACCGATGACCAAAGATTTGCTGCAAGGCGACCTGATGTATTGGTTTTTGAAACACCGGTTTTACAGGAAGATTATACTTTGGCCGGTGATATTCTAGCGAAATTAAAAGTCGCAACTACGGGAACTGATGCTGACTGGATCGTAAAGGTCATAGATGTTTTTCCTAGTAAAATTGAAGAGCAAAAAGAAGGAATGCAGGATCATCTAAAACTAAGCAACTACCATTTAATGGTGAGAAGTGAGGTAATGAGGGGGAAATTTAGAAATAGTTTCTCACATCCTCAACCATTTAAACCAAATAAACCAACTGCAGTTAATATCAAATTACAGGATGTGTATCATACATTTAAAAAGGGACATAAATTACAGATACAAATTCAAAGTACATGGTTTCCATTGATTGATCTGAATCCACAAACTTTTGTGCCTAATATTTACAAAGCTAAAAAGAGAGATTTTAAAACACAGACACACTCTGTATTCACATCATCCTCTATTGAATTTACCGTTTTAAAATAATTTATTTTGAGTTCGAGAATAGTGGCATCTGGTCAAAAAATAAAACTGGGCGTTTTTTTAATTGCCCCTGTTCTCTTTTTATATTTTGTTTTTTTTGTACAATTAGATAATTCCAATCCTAAAATTACATACACCCTTGCAGTGGCAATATTGATGGCTCTCTGGTGGGTTTCAGAAATCGTTCCTCTTGCGATTACCTCTTTATTACCTGTTGTTTTATTTCCTGCATTGGGAATTATGAATGGCAAAGAGGTATCATCCACCTATTTCAATCACGTTATATTACTTTTTCTAGGCGGATTTTTAGTGGCACTTGCCATGCAAAAGTGGAACCTACACAAACGAATTGCTTTAAAAATATTACTCTGGGTTGGTACGGGTCCTGCAAAAATTTTATTGGGTTTTATGCTGGCAACTGCTTTTTTATCTATGTGGATCTCCAACACAGCAACCACCATGCTTATGATTCCTATATTGATATCCATCATCAATCAGCTGGAAGAGATTAACACAAAAGAAGCGGTAAAGCATTTTTCAATCGGTCTTCTTTTATCTATTGCTTACAGCGCCTCCATTGGTGGAATTGCAACTCTGGTAGGTACGCCTCCCAATCTATCCTTTGTAAGAATTTTTAATATCTATTTTCCTAATGCACCTGAAATATCTTTTGCTACCTGGTTTTTTTATGCTTTTCCAATTGTTGTTGTGATGTTTCTTGTGGCCTATACATACTTATATCTCGTTTTTGTTAAAAGAGAAAATAAATGGAAAAGCCTTAGTAAAAAAAATCTGATTGACTCTTATGCGCATCTTGGAAAATGGTCTTATGAAGAGATTATTATGTTAATTATATTTATATCTCTTGCCATGTTATGGTTTTTTAGAGCGGATATTCATATTGGTAGTTTTATTATTTATGGATGGCAAAATATTTTTAAAAACCCACAGTATTTCAACGATGGAACTGTTGCTATTTTCATTGCTACCATTTTATTTTTGATTCCCTCCAAACAAAAAAAAGGAGAATTTTTAATGGACTGGAAAACTGCCGAAAGTATTCCATGGGAAATTATTTTACTATTTGGAGGAGGATTTGCTTTGGCCACAGGGTTTAAAGAATCCGGATTATCACAATGGTTTGGAGAGCAATTGATGTGGTTAAAAGATGTACACCCATTTTTCATTATTCTGACCATCACACTTGTAATCACATTTTTAACAGAAATCACATCCAACACTGCAACCGTTGAAACATTTTTACCTGTTTTGGCAGGATTAGCAATAAGTATAGAAATCAACCCATTATTGTTTATGCTTCCTGCAACCATAGCTGGCTCTTTGGCTTTTATGCTTCCCGTTGCAACTCCACCCAATGCAATTGTATTCGGCACCAACAGATTACACATTATTGATATGTCAAGAACAGGATTTTTTCTCAACATAGTTGGCATTATCATTGTTACGCTTGCCACCTATTATTTAGGCACCATCATTTTCAACATTCAACTAGACACAATTCCTTTATGGATAAAATAATTGGCACAGATATTTTTGGCAATGCATTATTAGATTTTCAATCAGGTAATTACACAGAAGACATCACAACCTACTCTTCCATAGCTGGAAAAGATATCATGGAGCTACCCTGGCTCTTTCGAATTTTTGATGAAATGCCAATGCTGGAGCAAACAGCTCTGCAATTATGTAAAGGCATCGTTTTAGATGTTGGCTGTGGAGCTGGATCTCACAGCCTTTATTTACAAGGCAAAGAGCTCAGTGTAAAAGCAATTGACATTTCAAATGGTGCTATTGAAACCTGTTTAAAACGAGGTGTATTGCAAGCAAAAGTGCAAAACATATGGAATGTACAAAATGAAAAATTTAATACAATTATAGCCTTAATGAATGGTGTTGGTATTAGTGAGCACCTTGGTAATTTAACTCGTTTTTTAGCACATTTAAAAACCTTGTTAGAGAAAAACGGACAAATAATACTGGATTCATCAGATGTGATTTATATGTATCAAGATGAAGCAGGTGAATATCATATTCCAAAATGGAAAAAGTACTATGGAGAGGTAACATTTGAATTTAGTTATAAAAATCAATTTAGTGATAAATTCAATTGGCTTTTTATTCCCTTTGATTTGCTAAAAAAACATGCTCTACAAGCCGGGTTACATTGCGAATTGGTAAAAGAAGGTTATCACTACGATTATCTTGCCAGACTGACAAAAATATAAATGCCTGCAGCACCAAGTTTTCAATCCGAAACTCTTCTATCTAGTTTCACTCTTCTTTTCAACCAAACTAAAAGTAAACAAGAAATTAAAAGTAAAATGCCCATCATATAAAAAGTTATCATAAAACCATATTTATCAGAAACATGCATCCCTATATTATGGCCTAGAATATGGGCAAAGGAAAAAGACATGCTATAAAGCACCATATACTCTCCCGCATTCCCTCTCTTTGCTCTATCTAAAGCATATGAGTTTGAGAACGGAAATCCGAGCATTTCCCCAAAGGTCATAACAAGCATCCCAATAATGGCAATACCAATCCAGTCTGATATATTTAGAATAAAAAAACTTAAGGCAATCAGAAATACACCAATAATTACAATCCTTAAACCATTTATTTTACTCTTTTCAAGGGAATGTACAACAGGCATTTCAAATAAAAATATAACAAAACCATTGGTAGCAAGCAAAAGTCCGATTTGCTGTTCGTTCATATCCATATTTTGACTATAGAATAATGGCACTGTAGAAAAATACTGCATAAAAGTAAAACCAATCAGAAACATGGCAAACCAAAAGATCAGATACTGACGATCTTTATAAGGTGATTGATTGATTTTTAACTCATTTTCTTCTTTTGATTGAGAGGATGCTTTTTGAAATAAAAACTTTATAATAATAACAGCAGCAATAAAACTCGTAATTCCATCTACCCAAAAAAGTCCTTGATAACTAATATTTGCAATAATAAATCCACCAATTGCCGGTCCCATAGAAAAACCTAAATTAATCGCCAGTCGAATTAAAGTAACAGACCTGGTGCGATTTTCTTCACTACTGTAATCTGAAAGAGCAACCCAAATTGCAGGACGAAATGCATCTGCCATCATAGTCAACGAAAATATACCTATACAAAGTGCAACAAAAGAAGTGATAAATTGCAAGCCTAAAAATGCAATTCCGGTGAGTATTAAACTGGCATACATCACTTTGTAGTGTCCTACTTTATCAGTTAACTTCCCTCCAAAATAAACCCCTACAACAGATCCAAATCCATAAAAAGTCATGATCCATCCTATCTGACCTAAGGAATAATCCAAATATTTATTAAGGTATAAAGACAGAAATGGTATCACCATAGCACCTGCCCTATTGATAAGAGTTGTTAAAGCCAAAAACCAAACTTCTTTTGACAATCCTTTGTAAGGTGTAATAATCCTAGTTAGCATTAGGTAAAAATAGTTATTATTTGCTTTATATAATTACAACTGAATTGAATTAGATAATATAACTATAGAAGAAACAAATCTAAGATTCATAAAATAATATAGGTTTTAAGATCAGCAATTTACTATATTTGAGTAAATAATTATAAAATGAAAATTACAATTCTTACTATTAGTTTATTATTTATAAACCTTCTTTTTGCACAGGATATCAAATCAAATAAAGAAGCCCTTAAATTTCAGAAAAATCTAAATAAAGAATTCTCTAATAAAGAAAAAAGTCCTTTAACAGAAGTAGATCTTAAGGAATTTAAAGAACTAGATTTTTCCCCTGTGGATACCAATTTTATTGTAATTGCTAAACTAAAGTTTTTTAAAGACAGTAAACCTTTTAAAATGCAAACAAATACTGACAGACTACCCATTTATAAAAAGTATGCAAGTGCTACTTTTACCTTAAAAGGAAAAGAATTTGTATTACATATTTATCAAAACGAAAAATTGCTGCAAACGACTGAATTTGAAGATTATTTATTTTTGCCATTTACAGATAAAACAAATGGAACTTCTACCTACGGCGGTGGTCGGTATATAGATTTGAAGACTCCTAAAGGAGATACCATGATTATTGATTTTAATCAGGCATATAACCCATCATGTGCATACAATGCAAAATTTTCATGCCCGATTCCTCCAAAGGCAAACCATCTGGATATTAAAATCAATGCAGGTGTAAAAAAATACAAAGATCACTAATTGTTATTTTTTCTCTTTGTAATGGATGATCTCTGCTTTTTCAATAGTTATTAATCCACCAGTATTTGATTTTTCAAACATTTTTTCAAGTATTTTAACAAAATCCCGTATCTTATCTTCCATATCAACAATTTCGACAATTAAAGGAAAGTCACGTGAAATAGTAAATAATTTGGATGAATTGATGATTGAATTTGCTCCAAAGCCCATGACACCTTTGGTAACTGTTGCCCCGGAAAGCTTCTCTTTTTTGGCTTTAAATACAATTGCTTCATAAAGCGGTGTATTGCCATATTTATCAGATTCTCCAATAAATATCCTCAATAGTTTGGCATTAGAATTGTTTTCCATAATTAAACTATTTTAATGAATGACATACCTAAAAATACGGCTAATAATCCAAATAAAATACTAAATGTAATATAACTTCCTCCATAAAGATATTGACCTTCCTGTAGCATAGTCATTGTTTCTAATGAAAAAGACGAAAAAGTTGTGAATCCACCACAAATTCCTGTGGCAAGAAACAACCTCCATTCAGGAGCTAAATTAAATTTTTCACTTAATCCAAATATAATTCCTATAATAAAACTACCTAAAATATTCACAGTTAAGGTACCAAAAGGGAAAGTAGACAACACCTTTGATTGTATCGTAAGCGACATCAAATACCTAAGCACACCTCCAATAAAGCTTCCAATTCCTATTAATACAGCAATTCTCATCTGATAAATATCTTAGTTAAAAATTATATCATCAGCATCAATCCAGTTCCATTTTCCTGTTATATTTCCCTTATTCAAAGTGACAATTCCGGGATTGGATCTTATGATAGTTTTAAGAGTTGTTTCATCACAAAACAACAGATCAAAATCTAAATGATACTTATTCTTTACTTTTAAATAATCTTCTGTAGTGGAGGCAGAAAAGCAATAAACTGTATAACCATTTTGCATTGCCTTTTCGGAAACTTCTTTGATATTTAACCAGCCTTTCTCGTTAGAGTTCTGAAGATTATATGAAACAATTAGCATCAACTTCTCCTTTTTCATTAGTTGTTCGGTTAAATCTTCGCCATTCTTTTCCATTGTAAAATCATGGATAGGAAGTTCATACCCTTTTTCAATCATTTTTGTCTTTCGATCAACAAAGGTTGCTCCTTCCAAATTCCATGGTTTTTCTTCGGTAGTAAATGCCTGATCTTTTCCATTGACATGATATATCCAGGTATCTTCAAAAACAGCTTTTGCAGCACCTTCCGGATAAGTCATTCCTTCAGGAATATTCTTACCTACAGCATATGTTCTAAAATCAATGATTGGTAAATGTCTTAACACATAAAAAGTTATCATTACAAACGATAAAAAGGCAATTAAAGAAACTCTCTCTACAAAAGTTACAGAAATAACTGGCTGTATATCATAAACTCTTACAATTAAAAACACAACCAATACAATTAAAATTATATTTTTATAAAAGGTTTCCCAAGGTGTTAATGTTACAGCATCTCCAAAGCATCCACAATCTGTTACCTTATCATAATAGGCAGAGTACCAAGTTAAAAACAAAAATAAAAGTGTAATAAAAAATAAACTCCAAACTGTTAATTTCGGTTTAAAACCAATCAGCAACATCACTCCCAGCATTATTTCAGCAAGAATTAGAATGATGGAGAATTGTAAAGCATAAGGGCTCAAAAAATCCAAATTCAAAACATCTGCTCCAAAATATTCTTCAAATTTATAAGAAGAACCAATAGGATCCACTAATTTGACAAATCCTGAAAATATAAAAGTAATCGAAACAAATATTCTTGCTATCTGGGTTAAAATGTTCATGATGCTATTTTAGTCTTACTTTTCACTCATTAAAATTAATGCAAAAATTGCATAATTGATCATATCCTGGTAATTGGCATCAATTCCCTCAGAAACAATTGTTTTTCCTTTATTGTTTTCAATTTGTTTAACCCGAAGTAATTTTTGCAAAATCAAATCTGTTAAAGAACTTACGCGCATTTCACGCCAGGCTTCACCATAATCATGGTTCTTGTCTTCCATTAACAATTTGGTTTCTGCAATATGTTTATCATATAGGTCAGATGCCTCTTTAACTTCCATATCAGGCTTTTCAACAATTCCTTTTTCAATTTGTATCAGCGCCATGATCGAGTAATTGATGATTCCCATGAACTCGGGTATTTCATCTTCATCTACTTTTCGTACATTATTTTCCTGAAGTTGGCGAATTCTTTGTGCTTTGATAAAGATCTGATCGGTTAAAGATGGTAATCGTAAAATACGCCAGGCACTACCATAATCAGACATTTTATCAACAAATAAGGCTTTGCACTTAGTAGTTATTTTATCGTATTGCTGAGATGTTTTTTGCATATAATGAGTAAAAATGTATGTTCTGTCAATTATTTAATCGAAACGAATTTATAAAAATTCTAGTGAAATAATAGTTTTCGTTTGTTTATTTTTACAAAAGTTTTAAAAAGAAAGTTTATGCAAAGAATAGCTGTTTTTTGTGGATCAAGTATGGGTTTTAAACCAATTTACGCACAGGATGCGAAAAAACTGGGAGAATATTTTGCCAAAAAAAATATAGGACTTGTTTATGGTGGTGGAAAAATTGGAATGATGGGTGTTTTGGCTGATTCCATTATGGAAAATGGTGGTGAGGTCATTGGAGTTATACCCAATTTATTACGACATGAAGAAGTTGCCCATACCAAGATCACAAGAATGATTGTAACAAAAAAAATGTCCAAAAGAAAAGTGAAAATTAGTAAAATGGTAGATGGATATATCGCTTTGGCTGGAGGTTTTGGTACTATGGATGAAATATTTGAAGCACTAACACTTGGCCAGCTTGGTATTGAAAATAAACCTGTTGGAATTTTAAATACAAATGGCTTTTTTACTCCAACCTTAAATCAGTTAGACCATATGGTTCAGGAAGGTTTTTTAAAACAAGCCAATCGTGATATGATTCTGGTAAGTGACCAAATTGAAGATCTGATCTTTAAAATGGAGAATTATCAAGCACCTAAGCTGAGTAAAGTTGTCAATACAGTAGCAAGTAAATAAAACAATGAAAAGCATCAATTGCAAAGGAAAATTAATCGATCTGGACAATCCGAAAGTGATGGGGATCTTAAATCTTACCCCAGATTCTTTTTATGACGGAGGAAAATACAGATCGGAAAAAGAAATTTTACTCCAAACAGAAAAAATGATTGTGGAGGGAGCAACTTTTATCGATATTGGTGCATATTCTTCGAGACCAGGTGCAAAACATATTGGTGAAGAGGAAGAACTGTCAAGGTTAATTCCAGTTTTGGAAATTATTCTTCAGGAATTTCCAACTGTTTTAATCTCAATTGACACGTTTAGAAGTAAAGTTGCCAGACGCAGCATTGAAACCGGTGCTTGTATGATCAATGACATTTCTGCAGGAAATTTAGATAATCAAATGTTTACAACCATTGCAAAGTTACAGGTACCATACATCATCATGCATATGAAAGGAAATCCAAAAAACATGCAAAACAAGGTAGATTACGATCATTTGATCAATGATATCATCTATTATTTCTCAAAGAAAATCAACGAATTAAGAGCATTAAACGTCAATGATATTATAATTGATGCTGGATTTGGGTTTAGCAAGACCCTTGATCAGAATTATGAATTACTTGCTAATTTAAACCTTTTTAAAAATTTAGAACTTCCAATTTTAACGGGTATTTCAAGAAAATCAATGTTATATAAGTATTTAAATACAACATCTGCGAAAGCTTTAAACGCAACAACTGTTACCAATACTATTGCGCTACAGCAAGGCAGTAATATATTAAGAGTTCATGATGTAAAAGAAGCAATAGAAACCGTTAAAATTTTAGAAAAATTAAATCTAATATGAGAAATAATTACCTAATTTTCTTTGGCATTTTTTCAATCCTCTTTTTTAGCTGTTCAAAAAAAGATGTTCAATTACCTCTTATTGAAGCAGATGGTTTATCCAATATTTATAATCATTCAAGCATCTGGTTATTCTATAAAAAAGACGGAAAAGACACTTTGGCTGTTTTAAACAAGAATAATAAGATCATCAACACGCATTGGATTCTTCATATTGACAAGCGCTTAACCATGAAATATGTTACACCCATATTAATTGAATTGCAAAAGGCTAAAATCAAACCTTCTATGCACAAAAAAGAAGGAAGCAATCTATACTATAGTTATGCAAATACAAAGTCAAATCAAATATCACTGATTGAATTCAAACCAACAAATTTTCAATTATCACAAAAACAACAAACAGATTCATTGGGTGACGGACAAATGATAAAGGTGATTCTCAAAAATAATAAAATACTGGTAAACGGAAACAGCTCTTACATGGATCAACTGAAAAGTATGCTGAAAAATTATAAAGAGAAAGATTCTCTTCACAGTCCCAGAATATCCTTTAGATACGATGAAAATATTAGTTATCAGAAATATTTACAAACCAAAATGATACTTTCAGAAACTAAAATAGCGATAGATTCTATTGAATATATTTATAGTTTAAAATAATTCATACATTTACAAAAACTACATTACTATTGGATGCAATTAATTTTTTAGACATTGGCTTTTTAGATATTTTAGATATCGTTTTAGTTGCTGTTTTACTTTTTTATATTTTTAAACTGATCAGAGGAACTGCAGCAATCAATATTTTTATTGGTATTGCCATTATCTATTTGATCTGGAAATTGACCCAGGCATTAGAAATGGAGCTTCTGAGTGACATTTTAGGTAAATTTCTAGGTGGTGGTTTTATCGCTTTGATTATTGTTTTCCAACAGGAAATTAGAAAATTTTTATTGATGCTTGGCTCTACTAATTTCGCATCTAAAAAGGGCCTAATGAAAAAATTTAGCTTTTTTAATACAGAAATTGCTCCAAATGATCACATTGATATCATTGTGAGTTTTTGTGAAGATATGGCAAGAATAAAAACTGGTGTACTAATTGTACTGGAAAGAAACAATAGTCTTGATTTTGTTAAAATGACCGGAGATAAAATGCATATTGAAGTAAACAAACCCATTTTAAAAAGTATTTTTTATAAAAATAGTCCGTTACATGATGGTGCTGTAATCATTGAAAATAACATCATCACTGCTACAAGAGTCATCCTTCCTATTGAGAATACAATTGAAATTCCTGCCCATTTTGGGTTGCGGCACAGAGCAGCTTTGGGAATAACCATCAGATCCGACGCTTTATCTATTGTAGTTTCCGAAGAAACAGGACAGATTTCCTATCTTAACAATGGTGCCTTTGTTCTTTTTGAAGACAGCAATGAACTTATTGAAATTATCAAAGAAGATTTGAATTAGTAAGCTTTTATGGATCATAAAATTGTATTTAAAACCAACAGACTGGTTGTAAGGCATTTTGATCTATCAGATAAATCAAATTTCTTTGATATGATGGGCAATCCTCAAGTCATGAATCCAATTCCATTAAAAGCTTTATCTAAAAAAGAAAGTAGTAAAAAATTACAGGAACTTATAAATCTATACCAAATAAAATCAGATAAAAAGATATGGGATATCAACCTAAAAACGAGCTCTGCGTTGATTGGTCTTTGCGGATTGATTATTAACAATGATGGCGAAAACGAAATTGCCTACCGATTTCGTGAAAAATTCTGGGGTTTTGGTTTTGGCACCGAAATAGCAAAAGGAATGATCGATTATGGCTTTAAAGAATTAGATTTTAAACTTATTACAGCCGACTCTTATATCTTAAACAAGAAATCAATTAAAATAATTGAAAAATTTATGCGTTTTGATAAAGAGTTTTACAATCAAAAAGATGATTATATGGACAGAAGATATAAACTAACCAGGAAAAATTGGATTTCCAGTAAAACTTAACTGGCTTTTTTCTGGGCAAACTGGATATTGTACAAATTGCTGTAATATCCTTTTTTAGCCAGTAATTCTTTATGTGTTCCCTGCTCTACTATTTTACCTTCATCCATCACAATAATCTTATCTGCTTTTTGAATAGTAGCCAGACGATGTGCTATAATGATAGAGGTTCTGTTTTTTGTAATTTTATCGGTTGCATCCTGAATCAGTTGCTCAGCATGTGAATCAATAGAAGAGGTTGCTTCGTCTAATATTAAAATACTTGGTTTGCTTATGGATGCCCGTAAAAATGCGATCAATTGACGCTGTCCGACAGAAAGCATTACTCCACGTTCTTTTACATTATACTGATAATTTCCAGGTAGACTCATAATAAACTCATGAATTCCAATCTCTTTTGCTGCTCTTTTAACTTCTTCTAAAGTGATACTGTCATCTTTTAAAGTAATATTATTAAAAATCGTATCTGAAAATAAAAATACATCCTGTAAAACAACGGCGATCTGATCTCGTAAATCGTGTAACTTATAACTGGATATATTAATATCATCAATCATAATTTCGCCACTGTCTATATGATAAAATCGATTTAATAAATTTATAATTGTTGATTTACCTGCTCCCGTTGCACCAACGATAGCAACCGTTTCTCCTGACCTTACCTCAAATGAAATACCTTTGATCACTTCCTCATCTTTGATATAACTAAAATAAACATTTTTAAAAGTCACATTTCCTTTCAATGCTTTAACAGGAATTGTACCCTGATCTGTTTCTGTTTCTTCAGCATCAACGATTTTAAAAACACGCTCTGCCGCAACCATTCCCATCTGTAATGTATTGAACTTATCCGCTATCTGGCGTAATGGCCTGAATAACATATTATTCATCATGATAAAACTGATTATTTCACCGGCAGTAATCGAATTATCAGCAATGGCATTTAATCCACCATACCAAACTACCAATCCAATAGCAATGGACGGTAAAATTTCAGCAATAGGAAAGAAAATAGAATTATACCAAACGGTACGAACCCATGCTTTTTTATGTTTTTCATTGATAGATCTGAACTTTTCATATTCAATCTTTTCACGGGTAAAGAGTTGTATAATCTTCATTCCGGTAATTCTCTCTTGTACAAAACTATTCAAATTAGCCACTTCGGTTCTTACTTCCTGAAAAGCTGATTTCATCGCCTTTTGGAATACTTTTGTTGCAAATATCAAAATAGGCAATATGGCAAAAACAATCAAAGCAAGTTGATAATTCATCCAAAGCATCACACCGGCAATTACCAGCATTTTTAGCAAATCACTAATGATCATAAACAATCCTTGTCCGAATATACTTGCAATGGTCTCAATATCAGAAACAACCCGGGTAACCAGTTTACCTACTGATGAATTATTAAAATACTGCATCTTAAAATAAGATAAATGCTGAAAGAGCTGTATCCTCATATCTTTTACAATATTCTGCCCCAGCCAGTTGGCAAAATAGATAAACAAAAATTGAAAAATCACCTCAAAAAGCAAAACGACTAACATCAAAATGATATAAACCAATAATTGTTCTTCTTTTTTATTGGTAATATAATCGTCAATTATTTGTCGTAGAAGTACCGGACGAACAGCCGCAAACAAAGCCAGAAGAACTACAGCAACAGCGGACACAGAAAACTGTATCCTATATTTTTTTGCATAGATTAACAATCTTGCAAATAACTGCAGATCAAAAACTTTACCTGTAACTTTTTTATTTTCGCTTTTTTGTTCCGACATTTCTTTTTTTTATAATCTTATCCGGGTAACCAACCTCTGTTAAAAACAACCCCATTGCTTTTACAGATGCTCCAGCTTTGGTTCGGTCTTGTCCTTTGATAATATCTCTAAATTCTTCCAGACTCAAATTATTCTTACTAACCTCTAGTAAAGTACCAACAATTGCCCTTACCATATTACGCAAAAATCTATTTGCAGTGATATAAAAAACCAAAAGATTCTCCTCCTTTTTCCAAACAGCTTTATTAATTGTACAATTATATGTTTTCACATCGGTTTTTGACCTTGAAAAACATTTAAAATTTTCATATTCCAGCAATATTTTTGCAGCATCATTCATTTTTGGAATATCCAGATTATCATATTTCATTTGCCAGCTAACACCTTCCAAAAATGGATCTTTCACCAAAGAAATTCTATATTCATAACTTCTGTAACTTGCATCAAATCTGGCATGAGCGTCCTTATCAACTAAAAATATCTGGCTTATTGCAATATCATTTGGTAAAAATGCATTGAGTTTGAACTTTAATTGAGATTCATTTAAAACATCATCCATATCAAAATGTAAAAAAAACTGACTTGCGTGTACACCAGCATCTGTTCTGCCACAACCAATCACTGAAATTGATTCTTTCAACAAAAGTGACAAAGAATGCTCCAATACCTCCTGAATGGATTTTGCATTGGGCTGCATTTGCCATCCATGGTAATTTTTTCCATGATAAGAAAGTTCAATAAAGTATCTCAAAAATCTTTAATTTTACGCCAAACAAAGATAATACAATATACTTAACGATTTTAATGAAAAAGATCTTGCTACTTTCAGATACCCATAGCTATATGGATGATAAAATTTTACATTATTGCAAAGATGTTGATGAGGTTTGGCATGCAGGAGATATTGGTAGTTTAAAAGTTACTGATAAAATAAAGCAGGTTGCTAAACTGAGAGCTGTTTATGGAAATATTGATGATAAAACGATCAGAGCTGAATTTCCGCTGGATCAGAAATTCACCATAGAAGATGTACCTGTCTGGATTACACATATTGGGGGTTACCCCTACCGATATGACCAAAGAATAAAAGAAATCATTACAAAAAATCCACCAAAATTATTCATTTCTGGTCATTCTCATATTTTAAAAGTACAATTTGATAAGAAATTAAACCTTTTACATTTAAATCCCGGATCGGTGGGCAAATATGGAATTCACAAAGTAAGAACCATGCTTCGTTTTGCAATTGATAATAAAGAGATTAAAAACCTGGAGATCATTGAAATTGAAAAAAGGGTTTAATTCTGTATAGGCATTTTTGATTTGTATATTGGTACAGAAATAAAAATACTGGTTCCTTCTCCAATTTTAGAATTGATATTAAAAACTCCCTGCATCATTTTTACTCTTGCATCAATATGATTTAAACCCAATCCATCTTTTTCTCTTTCTTTTTCCACATTAAAGCCTTTTCCATCATCAATAATCTGGATCAACAATTTTTCTCCATTTCTTTCTATCAAAGTGATAGATGCATTTTTTGCAGCACTATGTTTTAATATATTATTGATCAATTCCTCAATAATATTATAAATTTTAATTTCAAATCTTTGGTGGTATCTTTTAATTCCATTATCTTCACTAATAAACTCAATTTCGGAATTAGAATATTTTTCACAAAGATCATGCACTGCAAATGCCAGTCCAAATTTTATAAGTACCGACGAGATCAACTCGTGCGAAAGATCTCTAATTTTAGTAGAAGCTTCTACTAATATCTCCTGTGCCTTATTTATTTCAGCAGGAATATGATCCTTTAACTGTGCTTTTGAAGCCTGTAAATGTAAATTTACAGAGGATAATAACGCACTAACACTATCATGTAATATCTCAGCAATGGTTTTTCTTTCTTCTTCTTTTGCATCAATGGTTGCATTGATAACTTTCAATTGTAAATTATTCTGTATTTGCTCCAGTTTATTTTTTTGTGATAATTTATAATTCTTGTAAAAAATAAAAACCAATATCAAAAAAATTAAAGTGAAAAATGCCAGACCAAAAAACAAAACCTGTGCCTTAAATGCTTTACTTTTTTCAACTTCTGTACGCTGCTCTTCTAAAGCCAGGTTATACTTTCCTGCGACTTCAGTTAAATTATTTGCAATTTGCTCATTAACGAGAATTCGATTAATTTCATCATATTTTGATAGGTTTCGATAAGCATTTTTATAATCATGAAGAGAATCGTAGGATACGGAAAGGTTTTCATACACTCTCTTTTTAAAACTTGTTGCCTCTATTGAAGAGTCTCGAACTATCGTTTGTAATGCTTCCAAATAATTACTAATAGCATCCTTATACCTCAACTGATAATGATATAAATTACCAATATTCACTGTTAAAAGCGCCATTCCTAAAGAATCTTTTTGTCTTTCTTTAATTTTTAAGGCTTGTTTATTTCTATATCTTGCTAAATCGTAATTCCCTTCATAAGTAGCTAATACACCTAAATTATTAAAAGCATTTGAAACTCGCTGTTCTGTTTTTGGTGAAATTGGATAATAGGTTACCTTTCTAAAATACAACTTTGCACTATCTAAATTATCTTTAGCATAATAAAAACTACCCAGCCTAATTAATGCTTTTGTAATATTCACCGTATCCTTTAATGATTTAGATTGTTTAAGTGCTAGCCTGTTATAAAAAATACCTTTATCAAAATTTTGAGCATTTGCAAAAATCTTAGCCAGGAAACTGGCATAATCAATATAAACAGGCGATTTTGGTTTTGATTTTAACTTATCAAATCCTTTTAAAAATAGTTCAACGGCTTTCTCCTTATTCCCATTTTCATATAATATTTGTATCGATCTAAATTCAAATGCAAGATTTTCTTCGCTATTCCTACGGAATGAGAAAGTATTTTTCGTATTGGATATAAGTCTTTTTGCATTCTTATAATCCCTGACTTTAATCAATGAATCAATTTGAAGAAGTTTATCTTTTATATAAGCAGATTCATTGCTGCTATTTTGAGCCTGTGTAGATAGACAAAAGATTATAAATAGAAAAAAAAGAAATTTTCTTTTTTTAAAAAAAGATAAATCTAGACGCAAGGTATTATCGTAGTATTATTAGGTTTATATTACTTCATTCTTTAAAGCAAAGATAGCCAAACCTACACTATTTTTTACTTTTACCTTTTTCATTAAATTCTTTCGGTGAGTTTCCACAGTACTTTCACTAATGATCAGCTCCTCCGCAATTTCTCTTGTACTGTATTGTTGTGCAACAAGTTTTAATACTTGTATCTCACGTTTCGTCAAAGAACTGATCAAGACTCCATCCTGACTACCTTCATTTTTAGGTTGTCCGTTTAACAAGGTCTGCATCATTTTTTCTTTTACATCATCTGTAAAATACTGATTTCCTACAGCCACTTTGTAGACGGCATTTACAATATGTTCTCCTGCAGATTTTTTAGGAACAAATCCTTTGGCTCCCATTTGTAACACTTCTTTTACCAGTTTGATATCATCATAACTGGATAGCACAATTATTTCTGGTCTTTTTTTAAATTTTTTAAGTGCTTTCAACACACCAATTCCATCCAGTTCGGGCATGTTGATATCCAGAATCAGCACATCTGCAAAGTTTTCTTTATACCAATCCACTACCTGGACACCATTCAAAGAAAAACCGGTAACCTCAATATCATTCTCTATATTTAATACAGCCTTTACTCCATCGATCAAAATCTGATGGTCATCGGCAATATGAACAGTAATTGTTTTACCCATATTCTCTATTCTGGATTAAAATTAATATAAAAAAGATCCGAAAAACTAATATTTCCCGGATCTCTTTAGTCTTTTAATAAAAGAACGTTTTTAATATCTTTATATTGTGATATTACTCCCAAATAATTATTCCACTAGGCTTTCTATCTGGTTCTTGAGTATTCAATAAAGCATCCATGGCTGCAACATCATATGAATTTTCATAAATATTGTTAAAACCGGTTGCTACTTTACCATTCACAGCCTTTAAACCTAAAGTAACTGTTTTTGATGAATTAGAATCCCCATTTTCCACTAAGAAGATTTCATTAGATGTTCCTATCAAAGCAGAAGAAACAATTACATTTTGATCTACTGTAAAGGTTACAGTAACATCACCATTTGTGTTTTGAACAACAGGAGCTGATTCTAATAATGTTCCTTCAATGTCATTTAAAACGACTGTTTTTGTGTTAGTTAAGTTAGTTGTGAATGATGCCATAACCAAAAGTAAAGCAATTGCAATAGTAAAGTTTTTCATAATAATAAAATTTAAAGATTTGTTTGTATATAATTTTCTCCATTAACCCCTTAAAGTCAACGTTTCAAATGTATCATCAATTGATATACAAAACAATAGCGAAATCAGGTAATTTTTCGTACACCCATAAACCACTACTGATCTCCCTAAAAACCATTATATAACGATTTTCAAAGTGAGTTTATTTTATTGTTATGATTTTCCTTTATTTTTCCCTTTTTTTATTTATCTATTTGACTGATTTTAAACTGTTTAATTCCTTACTCTTATCTTTTATTATTAATTCTTTTATTTTTAGTCAATTATTACTAACTTGCACCTACTAAACTGAGTTTCAATAGTTGAAATATTTATAGTAAGGAGGGACGTTATTTGTGAATTGGAAACAATTTATTTCACTTCTCTCCTACTCCCTTTTACCTTTTTCCCCTAAAGAAGAAGTTTTATTCTTCTTAAAAAGTACTTAAGTTCAAAAAATTTGAGTACTTTTTTTTGTTTTATAGTAAGGAGAGAAGCTATTTGTAATCCAACAATTATGATTATTTTTATTTCACTTCTCTCCTTTCTCCCCTACTTTCTGTACATACTTATAAGAATGTACTATACTATTTAAAAGTAATTACTACTTCTATCAAATCTCCTTTATAGAGATAAACTTTGAATTTTTTATGGAACTATAGCAATTTTCCCATTTTGTTTTATTGTAAGGAGAGAAGTTATTTGTTTTATGATCCCCTCAAATAATAAAAATATTTCACTTCTCTCCTTTCTCCCCTGTTTTTAAACTCTTCACTGAGTTAATATTTATATCAAAGTAATTACTTACTTTTTGCAAAACTCCTGTTGGAGTATTCTTTTTAAATCTAATAAGGAACTTATAGCAATTTTCCTAATCTTATATAGTAAGGAGAGAAGTTATTTGTTTTATGATCCCCTCAAATAATAAAAATATTTCACTTCTCTCCTTTCTCCCCTGTTTTTATCTCCATTATAATGGAGTATATTTTCAATACATATAAACGACTAAAACCGCTCATAAAATATCTCTTTTAAGAGAAATTAGTTTTTCAAGATGTCATTTAGGATTGTATAGCAATTTTTTTCCTTTGGTACTTTTGAATAAGGAGAGAATCAATAATGTATTAAAATCTTTCCTCTCCTTTTTCCCCCTTTTTATATTCTAATAATATTTTGATTTTGATCTCAATCATATTACCTGAATAATTACACTACAAATATATGTACAGTAAACGTTTCTCACAATAGAGGAATTTAGGATTTTTAAATATACCCGAAAACCATTACATCCTTTTTAATAAAAAAAAGCCGGTTAATTTTTGATTAACCAGCTTCTACACACTATAACTAAGGTATTAGTACTATCGTAATCGATCAACAGATTTTACAAGTTTTTCATCCTTAATAATTGATTTATTGGCAAGCGACAAAAAAACAATCACTAAAACAGGTATAAAAAGCCCAATACCCTTCTCGGAAATTTCACTTTCTCCAGGTAATATTAGCAAATGATAAACAATAATTCCTAATAAATAGAAGTTGACAACAATATTGAATCGATTAATTCCAATTTGTTGTTTACGGTTTTTATATAAAAATATACTTATAAATGACATGAGTGCAGATAATCCAAAAGCTACTACCATAGAGATCATTTTCCAGTCATCACTTTGAATCAAATTGTACAGATAAATTTCTTCTCCATTATTATGAACCCATAATGGTAACAAATAAATAATTCCACCGGCCAGAAGCACAGCTAAAAATAAGTATATGGTTTGAATTCTCTGAAGCATCTTTTTTATTGGAAGGCAAAAATACATCAATCTTTTTTAGAAATAAACATATTATATTAATTTTATTTTGTAATATTGTCCAATCAAATCGAAATATATTGTAAAGACACTTCTTTTACAATACCCAAAAAATTACAGAAAAAATACACAACTTAATAATATATATTCCATTTTTATGGAAATTAAACATTTAATCCACATTTATTTATGATGTTTGACATAGACGAACTCAAAGAGAAAAAACTTCTGGAGTTACAAGAAATTGCACAAAAAATTAGTGTACCTAAATTTCGACAATTAAAAAAACTAGATCTGGTATACCAAATACTAGATGTTCAGGCTGCTAACCCTAAAGAAGTTAAAGAAAAAATCACTGACCAAAACAAACCCAAAAGGAAAAGAATTGTGAAAAAAGCAAATACTTCAACAGAAGTATTTAAATCTGAAGACAAGCAGCAAAACAATCCTAATCCGGTCCAAAAAAGTGTTCCTCAAAAACAACAAGAAAAAAAACAAGTTGAGAATACACCTTCTAATAAAAGAACCGAAGAGAACAGACCAAGTACAAAACCTACTGGAAATAAACCCATTAGTAATAAACCTGTTAGCAATAAGCCAGTTAGTAATAAACCGGCCAGCAACAAACCTGTTCCTAAGCATGAAAATAAAAGAGAGGACATTAACAAACCTAATCAACAAAACAAGGCACAGAATGTAAATACAAAGCCTGAGCAACGGGTTAATAAAAATCAGCAAAACAAAAAGCCTGTAAACCCAAACCAGCAAAAGGATCAAAATCAGCAAAAGCATAAAAGCAATGATTTTAAGAAACAAGGTAAATACCGTGATCCTGACTATGAATTTGATGGTATTATAGAAAGTGAAGGTGTTTTAGAAAAAATGCCTGATGGGTATGGATTTTTAAGATCTTCAGATTACAATTACCTTTCATCACCTGATGATATTTATGTTTCGCAATCGCAAATAAAATTATTCGGACTTAAAACAGGAGATACGGTAAAAGGTAAGGTACGTCCGCCTAAAGAAGGTGAAAAATATTTTCCATTGATCCGGGTTTCTTTGATCAACGGATTAAATCCTAGTATTGTGAGAGACAGAGTTTCGTTTGAACACCTAACACCTCTTTTTCCTACAGAAAAATTTAATCTTGCAGAAAAGGGCAGTAATTTATCTACACGAATAATTGATCTTTTTTCTCCTATAGGAAAAGGACAAAGAGGTATGATCGTAGCGCAACCTAAAACAGGTAAAACTATTCTATTAAAAGATATTGCAAATGCAATTGCATCAAATCATCCAGATGTTTACCAAATCATTTTATTGATCGATGAACGTCCGGAAGAGGTTACCGATATGCAAAGAAATGTAAAAGGTGAAGTAATTGCTTCTACTTTTGACGAATCTGCCGACAGACATGTACGTGTTGCCAATATTGTTTTAGACAAAGCAAAACGTTTGGTAGAATGCGGACATGATGTTGTAATTTTGTTAGATTCTATAACCCGTTTGGCGAGAGCATACAATACTGTAGCACCTGCATCTGGTAAAATATTATCAGGTGGTATTGATGCCAACGCATTACACAAACCAAAAAGATTCTTTGGAGCTGCCAGAAATATTGAAAATGGAGGTTCACTTACCATTATTGCAACAGCCTTAACGGAAACTGGTTCAAAAATGGATGAAGTAATTTTCGAAGAATTTAAAGGAACTGGTAACATGGAATTACAATTGGATAGAAATATTTCTAACCGAAGAATTTATCCTGCAATTGACCTTGTTAAATCAAGTACTCGTAAAGATGACCTGTTACAGGAAGCCAAAACAGTTCAACGTATGTGGGTTATGCGTAAATATCTTGCAGATATGAATCCAATAGAAGCGATGGAGTTTGTACGCGATAAAATTAAGTACACCAACAGCAACGAAGAATTCATAATGTCTATGAACGGATAGATAAAAGAATCTTAACCAAATAAAAAAGTCAGATGTTAATTCATCTGACTTTTTTATTATCCAATCTTTTTAAAGACTAAAAATCTCTATAAGCTCCATCTAAAAACTGGTTTGCTTCTACTTCAGAAAACTTCGCCGTTTTATTATCCCAGTGCAGAGTCTTATTTGGGAATCTTCCTGCTATAACGCCTAACAATATTGTTTCCGTAAGTCTTGATGCATATGAAAATGGAGCACTCACTTCATCTTTTCCTAAACAGGCATCCACAAACTGATGGTAATGTTTATTTCCTTCAACATCATAACTAACCGTAGGTTCTCCTAAATTATCTGATTTATTAATCACCGATAAATCCAGGTCTACATATTTACCATCGATAATATGCTTAGGCAATTGCATAAAATGTGGTAATAAAAGCCTTCCTTTCTCACCAATAAACATAGCTCCCTGCCCAGGAAGTTTTTCGTTATTTGGAAGGATCAAGTCTTTATGTTCACCAGGAGCTCCAGAACCATCATACCAGATCCATTTCAAAGAATCTGTTGTGTAATTGGTGCCAGGAAACTCATAAGTTACTATATTATGTTCCGGAAACCCAAACCCGTTAGGTTTTCGGCAATTATTCTTTATGGTTCTGGGAACATCCAGTTGTAATGCATTATAAGGTGTATCAAAAATATGTACTCCCATATCTCCTAAGGTTCCACAACCATAATCCAATAGTTTCCTCCAGTTAGCCGGATGGTAAAATTTGTTCTTATAAGGTCTTTTGGCAGCTGTTCCCTGCCAAAGATTCCAATCTAAATTTGCTGGTACAGGATCTGAACCTTTTGGTTCTGGGCCATCATAACCCCAATTCTTAGGAGACCAGGCATGAACAGTTTTTACTTTCCCAATGATTCCAGACTGGATCAACAAAGTTGCCAATTTATAATCATAAAAAGAATGCACCTGAATCCCCATCTGGGTTACCACTTTTTTCTTTTCAGCCATTTTTCGCATTGCTCTTGCCTCAGCAACATGATGGGTTAATGGTTTTTGACAATATACAGGCTTATCCATTTCCATTGCCAACATTGATGCCGGAGCATGTGTATGATCCGGAGTGGATACAATAACAGCATCTATATCATTAT
>VAPK010096597.1_pt1 | contig 33555 bp, 25 predicted proteins | sample 3395031 | NCBI WGS metagenome assembly VAPK01 (sample SAMN08290443, study PRJNA428436) | hydrothermal vent metagenome | isolation source: Deep-sea hydrothermal vent chimney 1 | place: Pacific Ocean: Juan De Fuca Ridge
CATTTTCACTGTCCTTATCAGAATAATTTCCTCCTCCTGTAGCAGATAATGTTGGTAAAAATCCACTGTTATAAATGCTTGAATTATTTTTAGCTGCTTCTACATTGTTATTGGTAACCTTAATGTCATAATTATGATCTAAGGCAATACTTACAGCTTCCTGTTTTGATAATTTTTCCTGTGCAGTAACTGTCACCGACAATAAAATTATTCCAATAATGATATATATTCTATTTTGCATGTTCATTTTTTATTAAAATTTCTTCCTGCTCTGCCAGTAATTCTTCCTCTTCTGCTTTCATTTCTTTTATAGCCCTTGTTACTTCTTCCTGTGTAGGTTTTTTACCTGTTCTTAACCAGACAAAGAATACCGTAATATTGTTGCTTAATGAAAGTAAGAGAGGCAACATTAAAAGTGTTAAAAAAGTAGCAATGATAATTCCATAGGAAATAGAAATAGCCATTGGTTTTAAGAATTGAGCCTGACGGCTTTTTTCCATAAGTAGAGGCATTAATCCGGCAACGGTGGTAATAGAAGTTAAAAAGATAGCTCTAAACCTTGAGGTTCCGGCACCTATCAAAGCTTCGTCAAATTTCATCCCTTCCTTTAAGTTGCTGTTGAATTTTCCTATCAGTACCAGCCCATCGTTCACCATAATTCCTACAAGGGCTATGATTCCCAGCCAGGATAAAATATTGATACTGAAATCGTGGATATAGTGACCCCATACAATTCCTATCAAACTGAACGGAACCATTACAATAAGCAATAATGCCTGACTATAGGATCTGAACGTAAATGATATCACAATATATATCAATAAAATAATGATCAGGCCAACAGTATTCACTGATTTTTTTGTTTTATCGGCCTCTCTGTTTTGTCCTTCATAACTTGCTGTAACGGTTGGGTATTTTGATGTTATTTCAGGCATAAGTCTGGTTTTGATATCATCCATTACAGCAGTAGCGCTTTCTTTGGCAGATATCATATCGGCAGTTACCTGAATTTCTCTTTGTCCGTTCAAGTGATTGATCGCAACATCACCACGTTCGATGGTATAACTTGCAATTTCATTAAAAGGCACTTTACTTCCCGTTGGTGTAGATATCCACATATCATCCAGATTTTTGATAGAAGATCTGTCTTTTTTATCATAGCGTACCCATACTTTAATTTCGTCCTGACCACGTTGAAAACGTTGTGCCTGAAAGCCAAAAAAACCATAACGTACTTGGTTCATAACGAATTGTAGTGATAAGCCCAGGATTTGTGCCTTGTCTTTTAGTTTAATTCTGATCTCTTTGATCCCAGCAGGATCATTATCAGATATATCTTTTAGTATAGGGTTATTTTCCAGATCAGCTTTTAGCTCTTTTTTAGCCGCTTTTAACTCAGAAATATTGTTTCCCAATAATGCAACTGCAACCGGACTACCTCCAAAATTGGAACCTGAACCATAAATCAGACTTTCATAGCCATAAAATTTTCCTGCTTTATCTCTAATGGCATTGGTAATATCCTGTGCCGGAAAATCTCTGAATTCTCCGGGAAGAAGGTTTACAGTTAAGCCACCTTTGTTGGTGCCCGGACCAATGTTCTTAATGATGTTTTGAACAACTGGCTGACCATCATGTTGATTTTGGGTAAAATCATCACCAACCAGCCATACAGCTTTTTCAATTTGAGATATAATGGAATCTGTAATTTTTTCATTGGTTCCCTGCGGCATAGTTAAAGAAATACTAATTCTGTCACTAGCCATTTGCGGGAAAAATGAAGTTCTAACCAAACCACTTTTTAATCCTCCAATGGAAAATATAAGAAGTGCAATAGGAATCATTAAACCTAAAAATTTATGATGGATAAAGAACCGCATATAGGGCTCAAATAATTTATCACGTATAAATTTAAGAAACTGATCTGCTTTTTGATTTACTTTATTAAAGAATACAAAAACACCCTTTCGTTTGGCATCTTTTCTTTGTAATGCCTTAGAGTGTGCAATATGAGCCGGTAAAATAATAAGGGCTTCAATTAAAGAAACAGTTAAGGTTAAAATTACTACAGTTGAAACGTCACTAAAAAATTCTCCCATTCTTCCTTCTAGATAATAAAAGGTAGAAAAAGCTAGTAGGGTTGTAATAATTGCAGAAATTACAGGGGGTATCACTTCCAGAGTACCATCAATGGCAGCTCTGACCGGAGATTTTCCTTGTTCATAATGCTGGAATATGTTTTCACCAATCACAATACCATCATCTACAAGAATACCAATTACAATGATCATTCCAAAAAGAGATAAAACATTGATTGTAATTCCCATCATGGGTAAGATCATAAACATTCCGAAAAAAGAAATTGGTAATCCTAAAGCCACCCAAAAAGCCATTCTTGCATTTAAGAAAATAGAAAGAAATAATAGTACCAGAAGAATACCCATCACACCATTTTTCAACAGTAATTCAGTTCGCTGGTTAAGCGTAATAGAACGATCACTGGCAATATCTAAATGAACATTATCGTGTTGTTCATTAAATTTAATGATATAGGCTTTTATTTTTTCCGCTGATTTTAACAGATCTTCATTATTAGTATTACTAACCTGAATATTAATTGCCATTTCATCATTAAAATAGCTTCTATCTGGATTTTCATCCCAGGTGTCTCTAACGGTAGCTACATCCTGTAAACGAATAATATTTCCAGATTTATCAGCTCTTACTATGATATTGTTTAATTCAACACCGTAATAATTTCGGTTATTAGCCCTGATCAAAAAGTCTTCAGCATCTGTTTTAATTGTTCCACCGGTAATAAGTAAATTGGTTTGTTTTACCGCATTGGCAACATCAGCAAAAGTTAGGTTGTACGCTCTCAGATCAATTTCTCTCACTGCAATTTCAATTTCTTGAGCAGGATAACCGGTTACCTTTACCTGAGAGATACCTTCCATAGCCCTTAGATCATTTTCAACATCTCTTGAATACTGTTTTAAAGTAGCAAGTGACATATTTTTTCCGCTAACTGAAAAGTTAATGGTTGTCATCGTTACCTCAATTTTTGAAATAACCGGAGGTTCCATTCCGGAAGGAAAGGAGGGAACCCTATCCACTGCATTTTTTACATCCGAAAGGACAATATCAATATTTTTATCGGTTTCCACTTCAACATTGATACTTGCTGAATTTTCACGTGAAACAGAGGTTACCCTGTCAATACCAACAATACCTTTTAGATTGTCTTCAATTTTTAATACAATTCCTTCTTCCATTTCCTGCGGAGAAGCTCCCGGATAAAAAACCGAAATAGAAATATTGTGCGAATCGGTTAAAGGAAAGAAAGATGATTTCATAGAGCGAATACCTATAAAACCAAAAATAAAAAATGTTAAAATAAATATATTGGTTGCGACGTGATACTTTATAAAGTATGAAATAATTTTTTTCATGAATAAGGTCTAATTTTGCTTCTTACTTTTTTCAGTTTCTTCATATATCTTTACAGACATACCATCATATGCACCCGGAACAATTTTTGAAAGTGTTTTGCTTCCATTTGCTAACCCCTTGATAATTACCGTCTGATCTTTAAAATATACCGGTTTTACAGGCACCAGTTTTAATACGGTATCATTAACAATATATACACTGTTGTTATTAACCAAAACTTTACGGGTAATTTCATAGGCATCTTTTTCAGATTTAGCCAGCAGGTCAGCCTCTAAATACATACCCTCATTTAGATCTTTGCTGTTTATTTGAATAAATACTTTTATAGTTTGGGTTGACTGGTCTATTTTTCCGTTTACACGAATTACTTTACCAGTCCAGCTTTTTGTGTTATCCAGATTATGTAATTGTACTTTTTTCCCTTTTTGGAGCAGGTCTCTGTAGGTTGCACCGATGGCAATTTCCATTTCATATATACCAGGTTCGATAAACTCTCCTAGTTTCTGACCCTGACGAACCAATGACCCTGGTGTTACGATGGCTTCTGTTAAAATGCCAGTATAGGGTGCTCTAATGGTGTATTTGCTAAGTCGAACTTCCATATTTTTTACATTATAATAGGTGGTATAGATATTTCTTCCTGAAATAAAGAATTTTTCTTTTTCAGAATTGGTTTTGGGTAGAATAGGGGTGGTTTTGTCAAAATCAAAACTTGCCAGATAATTTTGCCATTTGGTATATTCATTGGGGTAATCCAGTCGAATATCCGGCATGATGGAAGTGATTGTATTAAACAGGCTGCTCTTTTGTGCCTGTAAATTTGCATAATGTTCATCACTGTTGATTTTTAAAATAACTTCTCCTTTTCTATAGTGGGTTCCTGCTTTAAAATCTTTTGACAAAGGTTTTAAAACACCCTGAACTTCACTGTAAAGGTCAATTTTATTTTTTGCAACTAAATTTCCATTGGCAGTAATTATTATTGGAATATCTTTATTTTGAACAGTTTCAACAAAGACAGTTTTTATAATTTTAGGTGCTTTTCTTTTTTTCTTATTATTGCTATTGATCATTGCGTTTACAGCAAAAAATGCTAAAACAATGATTAAGATACCTACTGCAACACTAACTATTTTTCTCATTTAATTATGATTATTTTGGAGTTTATTGATGTTATTTTGAATTTGATTTAGAACCTCTATAGTAGTCATTAGATCTACCTGACTAATATTTTTTTGAAGATCTTCTGTTAATTTTTTAATTACAGGTAATGATGATAAAAAGATTTTTTTTCCTTTTTCGGTCAAATGAACATAATTAATTCGTTTATCTTCTTGAGAAATTGCTCTGTATACCAGATTTTTTTTTCTCCATGGTATTGATAAGTCTTGTTAAAGAGGTTTTAGAGCGGTTGGTAATAAATGCCAGATCATTTTGAATCTGCCCGTCTCTATCATGTAGTTTTTTTAGTACGATCCATTGTTCTTTAGAGAGTTCAATGCCATTTTCATGAAAAGTATCTATAAAATAAAATCCTGCAAATTTAGCAGTTCTACCTAGATTTGGTAGTAGTGTTTTTTCAAATTTTACGGTATTATTCAAAATATAATATTTTTTGGCAAATATAGAATAAATAATGAATTAGTTGCATATGCAACTATGTTAATTTTATCTTAAAAGGGTGAAAAAATATTGTTTGTCGATAAATAATTGAAACTAATTAGAAAATGCTGTTATAAATATTTGATGAATATAAGGGGTGTAATAATTTTAATTTAGTTGAATATTAAGGTTATAATTAATTTAAATAAATTATAAATTAAAGAATATCAAGTTGATATATAACTGAATAAAAAATATCCAGACGTTTTGTTCTGATTGTCAGGACATTTTTAACCGATGTTTAGTCTCTATTAAATGAAAGATTTGGCATGTACTTTATATACTTTGAAGAAGGTAAAAAAAGAGTATATTAATACAATATTTTTGGTTGAATCAAGTGCTTCTCACTAATAAAAATATTTACCTTTTCTCATTTTGTAATAGTAGTTTTTAGAGTCATATATTTTATATCATTATTTGGTTATGACACAAAACCACATGAAAACAAAAACTATCTATTGTCTTTGGTTTTATTAACATTAATCTCTTTATTGTAACTATTTTTAATACCGGCAGCAATGATTAAAATTAATATTAATAGTATTGTAACCCATGCCCAAATTGGAAAAACTGGTGTCTCTCCATTTGCATAGCTATGTAACCCTTTAGTAAAATAATAATTAACCCCAAAAAAGGTCATGAGAACACTTGAAAAACCGACAATTGCTCCAACATTAAAAATGAACATACTTTTCATTTTAGGCACTAGCCTTAAGTGTAGAATAATCGTATAAGTTAGAATGATTACTAATGCCCAGGTTTCTTTTGCATCCCACCCCCAATATCTACCCCAGGATTCATTTGCCCATATACCACCTAAAAAAGTACCAACAGTAGCTAAAAATAGGCCAACTGTTAAATTCATCTCATTAATATGTGTTAACTCTTTAATAATTAAATTAATTCGTTTACCATTCTTTAAATTTTTGACTAAAATGAGAACCATATTCATTAATCCTAATACAAATCCTAAACCTAAAAATCCATAACTTATGGTTAAAGTTGCTACATGGATAATTAACCAATACGATTTTAGTACAGGTTGCAAGTTGGTTAATTGAGGATCATAACTACTATGGCTTGCCGTCATTAATGTAAAAAATGCTAATAAGACGGTAGCTGCTAAAGTAATTTTTGAGTACCTCATAAAACTGAATCCTGCTAGCAAACTTGCCCATGAGACTAATATTAATGCTTCATACCCATTACTCCATGGAGCGTGACCAGACAAATACCACCTCAAGCCCATACCATAGGTGTGATAAAGAAAAGCAATACATAATATAGCGATAAAAAAGTTTAATAAATATTTTAATAACTTACTTTTTTTAGTTCTTAAATTATCAATAAAGGCGAGTACTAATAAAATAATACTGAGTAAAGCATATGTATTTTTTAAATTGATAAATATTTTTGCATTATTATAATCAATCTCTTTTTCTACTTTTGATTTAGAAGGCAACAATTGGGCAGAATTACTTTGTCTTTGTATGTTGTCAATATATCCTAGAATCTTATTCGCCCTTGTATAGTCGCCAGATTTAGCTGCATTTACAACTTCAATTAAGTAGATTCTGAACAAATTATGATAGTTAAATTCCTTCAATTGTAAATCATCATTCAATATTTTTAATGCTCCTTCTAATGGCTTATTTGCCAGTGGATCAAGCCAGTCTATCCATTTATTATTTACAGATTCCTGTTCTGGGAATATTTTGAGTATTTTACCTTGAAAAGTGAGCATGAATACTTCTACACGTTCATTAATTTTAATTATTTCTTTGTCGAACGTATTCTGTTCTGAAGGTTTCTTTCTGAAAGCAGACTGTGCAACTGCTTTAAGTTTATAATCTCCATTTTGATCAAAAAAATCATTAAAGGAAGCATACTTCCCTTCTAAGCCAAATAAGTTTATTACAGATTTTTCCTTCACATAAATTATACTTTGTGTTTTCCAATACTCGGCATTTAATAGCATGTCCATGAAAACTTGTATGGCATCCATTTTTCCTTTGGTAGGAATAGTGAATCTATCTTTTCTGGAAATTTTATGCATAACGTCATATGCTAAGGTATTTATAGGAACAAATCGTCCATTATAATTTTGTACTAGTAATTTCCCAAATTTTTTAGAATGCTCTATACTAACTGATTTTTGATTGACATTATGAATATGTTTAGTATTATCATTCTGAGCATTGATATTCCCAATAGAAAGAAAGGAGAAAATCAATAATGTGACAAGAGACTTTCTCTTTGTACGAATATTCTTTATTTTATGAATTAATTCGCGATATCTCGAATTTTTGTTAAATATAGTGGCAATAAATCCCAAGCCCATTAATAAATAGCCAAAATAAGAAATCCAGGTACCATAAAAATCATGATTTACAGAAAGTACAGTTCCTTTTTCATCTCTATCATAAGAAGATTGAAAAAAGCGATAACCTTTATAATCAAGTACATTATTCATATAAATTCTAAAGTCTTCACTTAAACCTTTACTCTTATCTATTAAAGTTACTTCACTAGCATAAGAAGAAGGGCTATCGGAACCGGCATATCTTTCAAGGATAAACTTGTTTAGTTGAATTGAAAAAGGCATTTCTATTTTTTTCATACCATATGAAATTTGCACCTCTATTCCATCAAGCCAAACCTTTTTAAAATTATCAACATACCCCATTCCTCCTAAAACAGGGACTTCTTCTTTTTTATCATTTACAGAAATATCGACCAATAATATATCAGAACCTCTTGTTTTCTCATTTCCTGATGTATATTTTATTTTTGCATTTTTATAGATTTTGGTCAAAACAAATCCAATTTCTGTTCCTGTGGGCTCATACAAATGCATAGTTTTTAATTCTCCAATAGAATCTTTTGGTATAACTTGTTTGATTAATTCTGGCATTTTACTTGTCTGGATAGCTCTAGGATAACTAATTAGTATTTTCCCTTTATTAGATATAAATATTAAAGCATCGTCTCTCTCATAATTATTATATGCAAATAAAAATCCATGAGTTTCTTTTAACTCACCATCTTTAATAGTAAGAACATCTTTGTGTCCATCTACTCTTACAGTTATTTCTAATATTTTAATGCCACCCTCTTCACCTTCTTCATATATTTCTATCGCGTTTTTAATATATTCCTTATAGGTAATATCAATTGTTGAATTTTCCTCGGTTTTAATATTTACATTGAAATAATTATTACTAATGTTACCAAATATTAGAGGTCGTTCAACTTTATAATTCAGATTGTTCTCTTTTGCGTTTATGACTAAATAAGTATCAGAACTAAGCATAATATTGGAGGAAGACCCTTCTCTAATGTGCATACTTCCTTCTGTACCAATATAACGAGTAATACCAGCTCCAATAATTACAATTATAAAGGCACTATGAAATAATAGTCCGGGTAGTCTTTTCAATCGATATAAGTGGTATCTTTTAATACTACCAATAAAATTTACTACCAATAAAAAAAGTAAAAACTCGAACCATTTCGCATTATAAATTAATAATTTTGCTGTAATAGTATCATATCTGTCTTCTACAAATGTAGCTGTAGCAATAGCTATTGTAAATAAAACAAGTAATACTAGAGTGGCTTTTGAAGAAATTATTAAACTGATAATTTTTTTCATGATAGCTATGATTTAACAATTAATGTCAAAATTCATTTCTCAAAAGTATTCAATTAATTTTGAGTAAATTATGACTAAAATCATAAGTTATGTAACTAAAGTTCCTGACTTTTGTACAAAAGTAACATAAGCATTAAAATGAATTAAAATGAATAAGGTTATCATTCTATTTTTACTGATTGTTTTATCTACATCTTGTGAATCAAGTAAAAAAACAAAAATTAAAAAACAAACAGATATTCACAAAGTTATAGTTCTAAAGGTTATGCAGGTAAATGAATACACATATTTATTTGTACTGGATAATAATGAAGAAAAATGGATAGCTGCTCCATCTGTTAAAGCAGAAGTCGGAAAAACATATTACTTTAAAAATGGAATGGAAATGACAAATTTTGAAAGTAAGGAATTAGATAGGAAATTTGAAAAGATATACTTTATAAATATGTTAAGCGCAGATTCTACAATGTCAGTCAATTCTACATTAAAAGGTAGTATTATAAAAAATGATTTAGTACATCAGGCTGCTAAACCAAAAATAGAAAAGGAAAAAGTTCAGATGCAACCAACAAAAGGTATTATTTCAATTGCTGATTTATATGAAAATATAGAATCCTATAAAGGTAAAACAATAAGAATAAGCGGAAAAGTGACTAAATATAATCCTGCAATTTTGAAAAGAAACTGGATACATCTTCAGGATGGTACAGCTTTTAACGATAAGTTTGATTTTACTGCAACTATTACTAAAGAAGTAAAGGTTGGTGATTTTGTTACTATTGAAGGTGTTATTTCTGTTAATAAAGATTTTGGTTACGGTTATGTTTACGAAATTATTATGGAAAATGCTAGTTTGGTAAATTAAACTCTAAATGATTATAAAATGGCTCCAAAGAAAATATTGATTTTTATTTTATTTATTTGTTTGTCGAATAAGAATTTGGCACAGGTGGTTGGCTCTAAATTTCATAAAATTGTAGTTAAGGAAATTTTGCAAGTGAACTCATATACTTATTTATTTGTGGAAGAAAATTCAAAGAAAATATGGTTGGCTGTTCCAAATTTTGATGCAAAAATTGGAGAAACTTATTACTATAAAGGAGGAATGAAAATGGTCAATTTTAAAAGTAAAGAATTAAATAAAACTTTTGAGTCTGTATATTTTATATCTGCTGTTTATGATAACCCTTTTGAAGAAAAAAAATCTACTTTCAAACATGCATCAAACATAGATATAAATAGTGATGTCAAAGCTATTAATGAAAAGTTGACTTTAACAATAGAGCCATCATATGGGGTGATTTCAATAGCTGAGGTATTTAAAAACAGAAAGAAATTTGAGGGTAAAAGAATTAAGATTAAAGGGCAGGTTACCAAGTTTAATTCTCAGGTAATGAGTAAAAATTGGATTCATCTTCAAGATGGAACATATTTTGAGAATAATTTTGATTTGACCTTTACCTCAAGTGAGGAAGTGAAGATAGGAGATATAGTTATTTTGGAAGGATTGGTAACTTTAGATAAAGATTTTGGTTATGGTTATTTTTACAACTTAATTATTGAAAATTCAATTTTGATCAAGTAGTTTTTTTCAATTTAATACCTTTGTGATACTTGTGTCTTGCTAGCTTAAAAAATCCTAAAATATCAGAAATCAACAAGTAGCAATAAATATAACCAGATGGTTTTACAAAATCATCTGGTTATATTTTATAGAATGTTTGTTAGGTGGTATCAATCTTATATTCTCTCCTGACTCTCTTCTTGGGATTATATAAAGCAAATTGTATTTTCATTAAGAAATTATCGCTGTGAAACAATAGTATCTTAGTCTTCAGATTTATTTTTTATGACAAGTTAAACATAAGGCACTACCGTCATTAGATTTCCATAATGATAAAGTTTTGGTAACCATACCTCCACCTGCTTGAATTTGATGACAGCCAATACAACCCTGTGTATTTCTTGAAATATGTACATCATGGCACGACGTACACTCTAACCTACCATTTTCTAAAAGATCTTCTTCTATTGTGCTTCCCAATCCTGAAGGAGTTGTACTAGGATCGTATAAATCACCATCAACTGCCGCTAAAGCTGAATCATATATTAAAGAAACTGGGTGATCATTTCGTAGATTTGTTGAAATATTCCCAAGATTAACAAATGTTGTTCCTCCTTTAAAACCACTATGATTATCAACTGCTACAGTTCCATCATGACAAGAAAGGCAAAGCTTTGTTTTTCCTGTTGGTTGTCCCAAAATTCCATCTAAAGTTGGACTAGTATACATTTCAAACACACTACTAGTTACCTGATGATTCCACAAAGGAGAGTTGGGTACTTCCAAATTAGCATTATGGGGTGTGTGACAGGGTTTACAATATTCATTTCCACTCCATGATGCCCCACTAAAATCATGATGGCTTGACCGAAGCCCTTGACCAAATATTATACTACAGAATAGTAATAATAGGACTGTAAAGATTGATTTTTTTATTAGTTTTATTTTCTGAGTATTTGGTTTTAATTCTATTAATTGATAAATCAAATTTGGAAACAGAGGTAAAGAAAACAGTGTGGATTTCAATTTTACACCTATATAAGACAGATGATTTTCTAATAGTAATTTAAAAGTATGTGTTTTCATAATGGTAAGGTATTTATTCGTAAAAAATTATGTAAGAAATGTAAAAAACAACTTTTACATTTAATTTATCTAGTGTATCTTCTTTCTTCATGGCATCCTTTACAAGATCCTCCATCTTCAAAATTTTTAAAAACTAAAGGCATGTTCCATTTACCAAATTTTACGGTTTCAGGAATTAAATGTTCTCTTGAAGAGCCATGCAAACTATGACAAGTGTTACAGGTTCGACCTTTTTCTTTGTTGACATGTAAAAAATGTAAATTCAAATCTCCATCCCTGAATTCTGTGGCATATTCTGTTCTTTCTTCTAATAACAGACCTGAGTCATGACACCCGAAACACATTTCGTAGTTTTCTTCAGTTCCCTTGGCATAGCTGCCTGTAGGATAAAACATTGTCATTAAATATTTGTAATTGGAAGCATGTGGATCATGGCATCCATTGCAACTTTTATCCAGAGCTTCATGAGTAAATTTACTTTCTCTTAATACTTTGCCAATGTTAGTAATTTTTCTTTCACCTACGGTAATTGTTTTGTTATGACAGCTTAAACATAACTCTCTACCATTAGCGATTAATAATTTTTTTCGTGATGATGAATGAGGTGAATGACAACCAATACAACCTCCTATATCTGTTGCTGGTGAATGTACAATAGCTGATTCGTCAATAGATTTTTCTAATTTGTCATGACAGAAATAGCAAAGATCGGGTGATTTAGCATAAATTAATTTAGGATTGTTAGAACTATGGACCTCATGACATTCTGAGCATTCTCCCTTTGCAACGGGTTTGTGAACATACTTATTATTAATAATACTACTTTCTTCTTCTTCATGACATGAGAAACAGAGTTTAGCACCTTCTTCTAAATATGTAAAACCTTCAATATTTTCCAAAGGGTGTTTTTTGCCATTTGGTATATGACAGCTTGTGCAATCAGATGCAGGACCGTGAAGAATATCCTTTTTTACCGTTCTTTTATGACATTCTACACAAGTCTTTTTATTTTCTTGACTATAAGCATTTACTTGTATTAAAAATATACTCATAAACACTATGGCCTTATAATATTTTCTGGCGTATAACTTTAATATATTTTCTGGTGTTTTTCTAAAGGTTTTCATAATATTATATTTTGTATTATCATAGGTTTAAAATCTTCTTGAAATTTTAAGTGAAATTTTATTAAAATCTAATTGTTCATCAATTAATTTACGTCGATATAATTCTAATGCAGCAGTAATAAATATTTGACGGTATATAGTTGAAAACTCAAGTTTTGAGGTTAGTAGATTTAAATAAATACCTTCAGTATTGCCATCCTGTTTACGATAAGTTCCTTCAAGATTTAACCTTGTTTTTGCTGTAAGATGATATGCAATATTTCCAGATACATTGTAGTACACTTGTTTTTGCCCTTCTGATTCTATCATCAAATAATTAATAAATTCACTATTTATTAAGTAATTTAGTTTTTGATTAATACTGCCCTGAAGAACAAGATAATATCGCATCAACCGATAGGGGATAATAGTGCTGTCATAATTATCATATTCAACACCACCACTTATAAATTTATAATTAAAACGAGTACCATAAAGGTTTTTATTAAAATAATTTAAAGTAAAATTTTCTGGATTTTCAATATCAATATAATCTTGTTTAGAGAAATTTGCATAAAAGTCTATTCGATTTTTAAACAAACCTACTCTTATTCCTAAAAAATTATTGATACTATTAAACTGATAAGAAAGTGGTTGAACAGCTTCATAATCAATTAGAACGGTAGTATTATTAGTAATTTGACCACCTGGTACACGTTGAATTTCAAGAAATTCATTTCTTTGAATTAAAATATAATCTAAATTAAAATGGTATATTATAGAGTTAGTAACATCTCTCACAATTACTGATTGTGAAATTATATTTTGATTGTCCAATAATACAATTTCACCATCCTTTAGGATCTGAGCTTCATTTTGAATTGTCAAAGATCTAGAATCACTTTTTCTATTTTGCTTGTTGGAGTTAATTTTATAGATCAAGGAGAGATGTCCGTTCCAGAGGATTTTTTTATCATAAAAAAGATCAAATCCAACCCTTCTAACCTTATCTTGAAATTGTGTATTATTTATGATATTATATTCTAAATTGACTGATGTCCTTAAACTTTTGTATAATTGATGGGTTAGAGAACCATTAATACTATGAAGCCTAGAGTCTTGAACATCTGATCGATAATCATAAAAATTAAATCCGCTATAAAACTTAAAATTTTTAGGTAATTTAAAAGTTAAGTTTTCTAAAACTTGAAATCTTTTAAAATTGATGTTACCAAGTTGGTTATCATTTAATATTCTTGATCTAAGATTATAATTTTTTTTAGTATCAAAAAATAAATTATTAACAAGGCTCATTGTGGTAATATTGCTTTCTATAAGGTTGCTGTTAGGGTTTGTTGAACCATTAATAAAACTATCATCGTAAGTATATTCACTATGAGAAAAGCGAAATTCATTTTTATCATATTGGCCAAATGTTTTGGTTACTCTGGCATCAAGATTATTTCTTTCAGTTTTAAAAATTCTTTTGGTTTGTAATTCTTCCTGTTCTCCTTTTCCTCTATTATAGGAAATGAAAAGGGGTGCAATTTTATTAGAATAATTTAGGCCTCCGCCATAGGTGTAATATTTTGTTTTAATGTTGGTTAAGTTTTCTCGATTGCTATAATTTTCATTATAATTGATAAAAAAATTAAAATTTAAATTATTCCGTTGTAGAAAAGCCGTTTTTATATATAATTTTTTCAAACTATGTGTCTCATTTCTATTCGGGATAACCAAGGAATATCGTTGACCCGTATCTGGGCTGTATCCAATATTGAAATCTAATAATAAAAAATTAGGATGGTAGAAATAACTATTTGTATTTAGCAATAATCCAGCTGAATATAATTGACTACGTTCATCTATTATATTGTTATTTCTTACAGTTACCTGATCCCAATAAGATCCATACAATGTTACTTCACCACTATAATAATTCAACTTCCAAAATGTTGTTTTGTTAGTTGAATTTTGCGAATAACTAAAAAATGTAATTAATAACATTAGATATATAAATTTTATTCTTTTCATTTTAATTAATTAAAAATGAAATTTTCATTACTACCACCATGTGGGTTATGACATTCAGAACATTTATTATTTTTTAAATTTTGATGATAATCTTTCTCGAATAATCCCTTTGGGTCATGACATTTTTTACAAAGATTTTCTATTGAATCATTCAATAACTTTGTATTACCTGATTTATGCGAACTATGACATTGTGAACAATTATCTGATGCAACCGGTGCATGTATAAAATTGAATTTTTTTTCGTAATCATCATGACATTCATAACAACTTTTAGTTTTAAGGCTATATTCATTATTCCCGCCATGAGCATTATGACAATTTGTACAATTTTTATCCTTAATTTCTTTGTGAATGTCATCATTGATTAATAAGGTCTCATCATGGCAATTCAAACAAAGTTCTTGACCTTCCATCAATAATAAATATTTTAATTTAGATTGGTGTGGATTATGGCATTGTATACAATTACCAGCTGCAACAGGACCATGTAAAACTTCATAGGATTTATTAAAGTCATCATGACACTCATAACATAGTTTCGATGTAGGTAATTTGGTTTTACCCATAAAATTTTTATCATGACAACCGTAACAATCTCTTTTTTGATAAGGAGCGTGTAAGTTGAAATTATTGCGTGTTGCGTATATTTTTGATTGTTTTTGAATTGAAGTACTGTCTAACGCAACTAAAGAATCTTTGATTGTACTTATTTCTACTTTATGAGGATTAGGAACACCATCGAATAAAAATGTTTTTATATCGTAACTAAACTTTGGAGAACAATTCAAGAATAATAACAATAGAAATACAATTAATAAAAAGTAGATATTTTTAGTTTTATCAAAAAACATGTATTTGATATTTAATTTGGATTGAACTTTTGTAAAAAGATCTTTTTATCGCTAACAAAAAGTTTTCCGCAATTTTATTTCATTTAATTCTTTGAATTTATTTTATCTTTAATTTTTCCATATACACTAACCTTGTCAGGCCCAAATTGATTTGTTACAAAAATCAAATACTCTAAATCGTATTTTGGATCAACATATTTTTTAAAATATTGTAAATTATCGTAATCTATCCTGATTTTTATCGGGAGCCACATCCCCCCATGCCCACTATAAGCACCACCGAAATACAATAATAATTTGCCCTCTTTGTTAAAGATTTGTACATTTTCAAAGCTGGCATCAACCACATATAAATTAGCTTCCCGATCAACAGCTATGCCTTTAGGGCGAACAAAATCACCTATTCTATCACCGTATTTTCCTACGGAGCTTAAATACTCTCCTTCATGTGTGTATATTTTAATATTACTACCTGCCATATCCGTAACATAAACTTTATCTTCAGACACAAAAATATTTGTTGGAACAAATAAATAACTTTTATCTCCTCTTTCTGATTTTGGAAAATAATACTCAAATTTATAAGTGTCTTTACTGTAAACATTTACTCTATGGTTGCCAGAATCGACTACCCATATTTTATTGGATTGGACAAAAATATCTGTAGGTTTTAGATTTTCTTTATTGCCAAATGAGGTAATGTATTCGTTAGTACCATCAAAAATAACTATTTTTTTTAATGTTATATCCACAATATAAAGCTGATTGTTTTTATCAACAAAACAATTTAAAGGTAGTTTTAATTGGTATTGATCTTTTGGAATAAAATAGTTAAATTCTTTTTTCTCTAAATCTATTATTTCGAGCCCCGCAATATTAACATCACAAACGTACATTTTACCATTACGTATAAAAAACCCATAAGGTTTTAATATAGAAAGAGTCTTATCTTCACCTACAATTGACTTCGAAAAAACCGATTGTTTCACAATGTCTTTGGAGTTACTAAAACGTGTTAGATATTGTATTCTAGCTTTGTTTGGTGGAGGTGGGTAAATAATAAATTTTTTTGAAGTCTGATTAGTTTTTGGAGCACATGAACCAAAAAATAATAATACTAATAAACTTATGATAAAAATAGTATAAAATTTAAATTTCATGATATTTCAATTTAATTAGTAGAATAATCTTTATAATTATTCTTATTAAGAAAAAATAAACATTGGATTAGTCTATGATTAAAATTAGTTTGAGTATAAAATCTATTTGTTAAATATTTTAGGAATGATGTTATGCTATTTTATTGCAAATACTAAAGTTATAAATTATCTTTTTTATTACGATAATAATTTATTAAACTATTAAGGAAAGCTTCACAAAAAAAAGGGCATTAATTGCCCTTTTTTTATGTTACTTAACCGAAAAATCTATTTATTATGACAAGTTAAACAAAGTGCACTACCTGCATTACTTATTCTTAAAAGGTTATTTAAATTCCCTCCATTATGAACATCATGACATGAAGAACATTGTAATTGACCTGCTAACAACAGATCATCGTTAATTGTTCCTCCAAGACCAGAATTTGCCGATGTTGGATCATACAAGCCACCGTCAGTAGAAGCTAAAGCAGCATCATAAGTAAATGAAATTGGGTGGTCATTTGATAAATCTGTACCTACCAGCTCAGATCCAGTCATAAAATCTCCTCCATTGGTTCTACCTCCAAAATTATCCATAGCTACAGTACCATCATGGCAGCTTAAGCATAGTTTTGAAGCTCCGGAAGGTTGTCCAATTGTAGCAGCACCATCAAAAGAAGGTGAATTATACAGAGTAAAAGTAGCTGTAGCTGTTACTTCGTGATTCCATAAAGGTGCATCTGGAACAGTAATGTCGGCGTTATGAGGTGTATGGCATACGATACAAATCTCTCCAGTATTGTTCCAGTTTTCTCCTGAAAAATCATGTGCAGATCCAGTAATTTGGCTATAACCAAATGATGACATCAACATGATCAATCCAAATGTTAAAAATAATTTTGTTTTTTTCATGATATTTAGTTTAAATGGATGATATATTACAGTATAAAGATATAGACAGACGGGTTATTAAAACATGATATATATCATAGAATGTGATAAATATCACATAAGTTTATAACAAAAGTTACAATATTTGGTAACAATATAATAAGCAGATAATGAGTGATATACACATTTCATTTGTGTGAATAATTTAGGAAATTAATTTTTTTTAATATTTATTATGGTTATTATCTCATTTTTTTTCATTTAGAAAATGCTAATTGTATGACAAAAATTTAGTTACCGGTTTACACAACCTTTCACTTTTTCTATCGATTGTTAATGGATGTATATTATTTCCAGTATCAAACTAAATATAAATTTTGACAACTATAAACATAGAGCCCCTTATAGAGAAATTAGCTTTTAAACAGGAATAGGTAGCATTGGTCAGTTTTTTTAAAATTAACGGTTTGTACTTTATAAAAAAACTAATAAATAGTCTTAGTAAAATTACTTGAGGAAGTAGAGTTAAGTAGGGTTGAATTAGAGAAAGGCAGACAGACTGATTGTCAAATAATTTTATTATATCAATACCTTCTTCAATTCTAATAAGATTCAGGTTTGTGATCCTTACCATGACATGTTAAGTAACACTCTCCTTTAAAACTTCCTGTATCAATATATTCTAATCTACCATTATAAGGAAATACGACATCTGTTCTGAAGTTTATTAAATTTGAATTATTTGTACTATTGCCCTGAGTACTGCTAATACCATGTGGGTCATGACAAATACTGCAAGGAGTGTCTTCGCTTACAATATGTTTTCTGTGTTCTTTAAAAGTGTTGAGCTTATCTTTGTTTATAAAATTGGCTCTATTATGGCAGCTATAACATAGTGCATATGCCTGAGCTGATTCTTGCGTATAATCAGCAGTTTCATATTGTAGTTTTAATATTCGCGGGTAAATAGAGCCATGGGCTCCTTTTGCAGCACTTGTTGAATTACTGGCATGGCAAGCAGTACAATATAAAATGGTACTGGCTGTATTAGGGGGCAAAAGGTTACCAGCAATTTCGGTATTATCCCTTGTGCCCACAATTGGGTGAAAAGAAGGATTTGAAGTATCAAATTCTAATCTAACATTATTTTGATTAATTAACCTTGGTTGAGATGGTGGTGGAGACCATGCATTACCAGCATGACATTTGTAACATATTTCATAAGCATAAGTAGCCTCAGCAACATCATTTCCGTTTTGATTGATACCATTAACCCCTTTACCAAACCCATTTACAAAAGGAGCAGTGGCGGTAGAGGCGTTGGAAGCATGAGGGTCATGACAATCTTGACATTCAACGTGTCTGTTTCGTACTGAATTTGCTTCTTTGGGGTCATGTATTCCCAGATAACCAAACACATTATGCCTGTAGGTTTTAGCAAAATCTGCTTGAATATTTTTTACAGCCACATTTCCATTGTGACAGTCTAGGCAATTACCTTCTTCGGATAACGATTTAAGTAACCTGATTTTACCTTTAGCATTGTGCGTATTGTGACAACTTGCACAGGCATTTTGAGAAACTGTAGTGTATGCATTTTCAAGATGTTCCCATGGATCTTTTCCAGAGCCATTCCATGGATTGGTTGAAGTATTATGTGTGCTATTTGTCCAATAGTTTCGATTATGGCATGAATAACATAAAGCTGAAAACTCGGTAGATGCTAACAAGAAATCTTGGTTGGTGTTTTTATGTGGATCATGGCAAGATGTACATTGCATTTTTGAATTATTATCTAATTCAACATTAAGCAGTGGGGGAGTTTTTAACTGGCCATCAGAAGCGGCTAGTGAAGCATTGTAAACAAAAGATATCGGATGATCATTGGAAAGATCAGTGGTAAGGTTACCTTGAGTTGTCATTTTACTAGTCATAGTAATGTTTGCTTTACTAAAAATACCACCTAAAGCTATGGTGCCATCATGACAAGATAGACATAAAATTGAGCTTCCATCTGGTTGGCCTGGTAAAGCATCTAATGTTGAACTGTTGTATAAAATATATGTCCTTCCTAAGGATTTTTTCCCCCATAAAGGGTTTTTAGGATTACTGATATGCGGTGTATGACAGAATATACACACCTCAGATTTTGATGTGGCTTTTACAGTACCCAGACTTGTTACAGATAAATTGTGCTTAGAATTAATGATAGATTGACCTGTTGTAAATACAGGAATGCTAAATATAATGATGATTATAAATGTAGCTTTCTTCATTTTATTTTTCTTTAACTAATTTAAATATTTGAACTCTGGCATTATAACTATCGGCAATATAAATCTCATCATCATCATCTATATAAATACCAGAAGGTAACCAAAACTGTCCTTTATCTCTACCTTGTTCACCGAATTGATATAAAAATTTTCCAGTAGCATCAAATATTTGAACCGTATGAAAAAGTGCATCTACTATGTATATATTCCCTAAAGAATCTGTTGCAATACCTTTACTTCTCGAAAAATAACCGGTTGCATTACCAGGTTCTCCAAAAACCTTTATCAGGTCTCCTGATTTGTCAAAAATTTGTATTCTAAAATTCATGGTATCAACAATATAAACTTTTCCTGATTTGTCAATCCAAATGGAAGTAGGAAAATTAAACTCACCTGGCTCATTTCCTCTTTTTCCAATTGTTTTGATCAAATCACCCTTTTCACTTAATACACTTATTTTGTGCGCACCCGTTTCAACCACCCAAATTTCATTGCTTACATTAGAGTAAGCTACGCCTGTTGGTCTGTTAAATTTATGATTAGTTTTAAATAAAAGAAGGCTTTTATTTTCCTCATTATATCTAAATATTTTATTCAAACGAGAGTCGGTAAATAATATTTCATTATTTAAAAACTCACACATATCAACCAAAGATACAAACCCTAGTTTATTTCTTTTAAAGATTTTTGAAAGCTTTTTTTCTTTGTTTTTAATTTGAAAAATAGTGTTATTCCCTTGATCCAAAACTATATAGGAATCCTTATATATTTTTAAAATAGCATTTGGTTTAATTAAATTTGGATTAGTCTTTTTGCCAAAAAGAAATTTGGTAAGCCATTTGGTTTTATTTACTTTTTTATCAGATGAATTATTGGGAAACTGATCAATCCATTGAACCTTGTAATGAAGTTTGTTCAACACTTTTATTTGTGAATTTCCTAAAACAAAATAAAATAGAAATAATATACTTATAAAAAATTTCATTCTTTTGTGACAATAGTTAATTAAGTGATAATTAGCAGGTATTTGAACTGTTTTAAACCAAATATAAAGAAATTCAACTAGTTGTAAAGATTATTTTATGAATACTTTGTTTTTTGATTTGTAGCTGAAACTAATGAAAATGAATATACTTTTCGAAAGAAATTAATACAGTATACATTAAATTTGAGTATCTCTAAAAGATAAAAATATATATTAATGAAAATGATGTATGAATTGCAAATTAATAAAATAGGGCTGTGAAGCCCTATTTTATTCTATGTTGATAAGATACTATTCAGCCAATGTTCTTATATAATTAACGATTAGCCATCGATCTTCATCATCAGGCATTTTTTTTGAGTATTTTGGCATATCATCTCTACCAAAAGTAGATTTATAGAATAATTCACCATCAGTTTGTGTCTGGAATTCCTCAGAAGAAAAATCTCCTAAATCACCTTCCACTTCATCTGCTTTTGTTCCATCACCGTACCCCTCTTTACCATGGCATGATTTGCAATGTTTGCTGTACAGAGATTTACCAATATTAAGATCTACTTTAGGATCTGTTGGGTTTTTCATATTGACATACTTTTCAGGCACTACCCATTTATCCTGAACTATGGAGGAAAAAGAATAAAAAGTAAAAGATAATAATAATCCGATAATTGTTAAAAATTTAAATGTTTTCATGCTTTCTAGTTTAAAATTTTGATAATTTGAATAAATTAATGATTAAATATATGATAAATCCCCAAATTCCAAAAATCAATAAATTTGGAATGATTAATAAAAATATGGGAGTTTTATTTCTGGGAGACCACATGGTTCTTTCGTCAAAGGTTGATTCAGTTACGATTGTTTCTCCAATAGGAGCTGTTGCAAACGCTTTAACAGTTCCATAATCATCACTTTCATTGAGAACTACTTCAAAGGTTAAGTTTCCATCAATTCCCGGTATGCCATCTTCTACTGCTACCAAAATGGATCCGTCTTCATCAGTGTTGTTAAACTCTTTTCCAATTCCTAATGGTTTAAATGATCTCTGTACAAAAACAGATAAGGTCTCATCCGTAATCGGGTTTTTAGATTTTGATTCCGTTAGAACAGCCTTTATAAAATTGACGCTGTCTTTCTTGATAATATCGATAACTATGTCAGCTAATTTAAAATGAACACTTCTTTTTGCTTTTTTAAAGGAATCATTTCCTTTAAATGTAAAAAACATATGGTATGTATTGGTAGAGTCAGGTGTAATCTGATCTATACTTTTTAGTTTAAACCTGCTTTCACCTTTCTTATTTGTCACAGTTTTTCCGATGAGGATTTTTTCTTCATCAAATTTATTGAAAACAGATATCTCGATATTGGAAAGCAGTACCGTTTTCTTTTTTATTCTTGAAGATGCTTTGATATCAAAATATATTTCTTTGTTCATTATTTTGACATATTGCACATTCAATCTTGCCTTATTTTTTTTTACTGACTGAGCATATAAATTATCAACACTTATAGTAAGAAAGAATACACTTATGAAAGCATAATAAATAAAACGAACAGGCATTTGTTTTTTCTTTAAATTATTCATGATCCTGCGTATTTATCAGTTTTTAATAATTTATTTTCATCTATTGTGCGCTGAATGGGTATGACAGGTAAATAACGAAACAAAAGAGTGATAATTAATAGAGCCATTGCTAATGTTGCACTGGTAATCAACCATTCGTGAAGACTTGGAAAATATTGGTGCCAGGACTTGGGTACACCTTGAATAGGCAAAAAAGGATGTAATAGAGTAGGAGTTACAATGATATATCTTTTCCACCATGATCCTAAAACAACAAGTACAGCTATAATAAACATGGGTAATGGTTTTCTGCCATTTTTAAACAATAAAACAATTATAGGTATTATCAACCCACCAACGATTACAAACCAGAATAATGGGGCAAATTTACCGAAGAATAATAAACTTAAATGTGCTTCTTCTTCAACACTTGCTGTAAATGCAGGGATTAAGTACTCATTAATATTAAAATAAAGATAGATTAAACATGCTAACACCAACAATCGCCCCATTTTGTCAAAGTGTAAATCGGTAATATAATCCTCCAGTTTATAAGCTTTTCTCACAAGATAAACAACCGCAATTAAAGCTCCTACACCTGCAACAAATGCTCCAGAAATAAAATAAGCACCCATATTAGTACTGCTCCAGCCAACTCTGTAAGTTGTTGAAAATAGCCAGGCATCAATTGTTTGAAGGATAAATCCAACAGGAATTATCAAATATGCAATTATTTTAATTGATTTGGTTTGTATTGCTTTTTGTTCTTTGTTACCTGACCAGTTTAAAGATAGTTTGCCATACCACTTACTTAATTTAGGCTTACTTTCTTTGTAGTATTTTTTAAGAATCGCAAGATCAGGAAGTAAGGGAAAATAAAGCAGAAGAAAGCTCAGGGCAATATATGTTGGTATGATAATTACATCCCAAGTAATTGGCGATTGTATTCTTGCATGAATAAATAAATTTAGTAATCTGTCTGGTCGAGCCATGTCAATCATAATCGTAATTCCTGCCATGGTAATACATGCCAGTGAAATGACTTCTGCTATTCTAACCAGTGGGGTTCTCCATTCTTTACGTGTTAGTCTTAAAAATGCTACGGTTACAGTTCCTACAAAACTGGTTGCAACAAAAAAAACAAAATTGGAAATATAGATTCCCCATAACGCATAATCTCTCATGTTTGTAACAACCTGACCTTTGATAAGCTGGTCGATATAGGCAATGATTCCCGCTATAATTACTACAAGTAATAAAATGACCCAAATAACTCCAAGTTTTGTGAATTTTCGAGGAGCTAAATTTTCAAGAATTATATTATTGCTTTTCATGATTTTTCAGGTTTTTCAACGGATTCAAATTCTTTAAAATTTTTAATCCCATCTTTAAAGTCAACTAACCGATCTGTTGGTGGTAAATAATATACACTGGGTTCTGTACCTAAACTCTCCAGCAATCTGTAACCTGCTTTATCTTCCAGTAATTTACCAAGCCTTAAGGTTTCATCACCATTGGTTACCGTATCTTCATACTTGTCGCCAAAGTAAAACACACCATTCGGACAGGCTTTAACACAAAAAGGGAGTTCTCCTTTTACAATTTCATGCGGACAAAAATCACATTTATCAACGGTGCCTTTTACACTTGGTTTACCGCAATAATCAGGTGTGTATTCTGTATTGTTTACAATTTCTCCCTGATCTGGTTCATTCCAGTTGAAAACTCTGGTGGAATAGGGACAGGCAGCCATACAAAAACGACAGCCTATACATCGTTCATTATCAATAAGAACAATACCATCTTTCCGTTTAAAGGTCGCGTCTACTGGACACACGGTAACACAGGCCGGTTGATCACAGTGTTGACATTGGGTAGGCATCCAGTAAGGAGCAGTATCTTTTGATTCCTGCATTTTATATACTTTAAGCCATGCATTTTCACCGGTAATATAATGACCTTTATTACACGCATTCTGACAAGCCAAGGCATTTTTACATTTTGCCAGATCCACAACCATAACAAACTTTTTATTTGTAAATCCCTCTCTTACATTGTATTTTTTATCATGTTCTGCTGGGTGTTCTATTTCAATAACTTCGCTAGAATTCACCTGAATTAAAGTTCCATCAGTAGTCATTAATTCTATTTTATCACCATATCTACTGTCAGGCTTTGCACTTAATTTAGAAGTAATATTAGTAATTCCAAAACCTCCAATAGCTGAAATTAATCCCAATTTCAAACCTTTGTCAAGAAATTTCCGTCTTGAATTATTTTTATTTTCCATAAATAGATGTCCTTAATAAATTAATTCTTTTTGTTTAACCAATGAAGAAATGATTTGTTGTTAAGATTTCTTTTTACAATTTTTGATCGTTTTAATGCACTAACCTTTACTTTGACTATTGTTCCATTTGGTTTTAATAAAGTTTGATATTCTTCATTATTATCAGAAGGAACTGATTTTTTATCATATGAGTTACCAAACCCAAAAAATGGTATAAATAAACTACTACCAATAATTGATAATATAAATCGCCTTGAAATCTGATTTTTTTTGCTTGATTTTTTCTTCATTTTTAGAGTATTAAACAGTAAAATAAATTAGATATTTATGTCCTATTTTATTGCTTAAAAATATTTAGTTTAAAAAATACTTATAAGCTATTGTCAAAGTTAGATAGTCATAAATATTAATATTATGATAAATATCAGTAATTAATAATATTTAAAAAGCTGATAAACAACACTATAAATATATAATGTGTTTTTTTGAATAAAAAACATATTGTTAAAAGGCATATATGTTACATAAAATAGTAATAAAAGTTACATATAAATGTGATGTTAATATTTATAAGTACGAATGGAAAACTATTTTTTAAACAGTAAAACAAAATAGATATTCATATTCTGTTTTACTGTTTTAAGGTTAGCTTAAAAATTATAAATTCTGGTTATTGTAAATCCTAATAAAATATCACCTTCAAAGAAATCATTTGTGTTATACATGTAATTCTTTTGAGGTATAATTCCATTGTAGTTGGCTATAAATATTTGGAAGGCATGTGCAGAAGTTCCAAATTCAACTCCAAGGCTTAAACCAGGATGTGGATTGTACTTTAAAAAAGCCGTTAATGGCTGGCTATAATCTATTAAAATAGCTGTATTAGGCGTTATTTTATAACGAGCACCCAAAGAAAAAGCAACCATATCATTTCTTATATACCTGTCAACGATATTATAATGAGATAAACTTATTGTTGCCTGTGCAGAGAATTCAGGGCTGAATCTTCTTACCACAATTAATTGATTGAAGAATGACCATCTATCTGCAACAGCATTAGGAAAATATCCCTGATTTTTAGATCTGGCATCCACAACCCAGTTGCCAAAATAAGTCACACTAACTGGCATTTTTCCAGATCGGGTTTGTCTAAGTAAAGCAACTTTTGCATTAAAATCAACAAGTCTGTTAAATTTTGTGGTACCAACTCCTAAAGTGATTCTTTCATGAACTCCGTAAGCAACTCCTAATCTGATATTTGAAGATCCCCAAATACCTCCCATATCATTTTGATCGATATTTAGTAAGCCAAATCGGTGGTTCATTTGTGCTTCTAAGGCATTTTTACTAAGAACAACATTGGTTGGATTATCAATAATAAAAGAACTTTCAAAAGCAGCTCGTTGCAGCTTTTCTTTTACTTTAACTATCGTGTCGTTAGATTTCTTTGATTTATTCTTTTGAGCAATTCCAGTAAGAGGTAGCATCAAAAAAACGAAAAGTATTAATATATATTTTTTCATGTTTATTTTCTTAAAGGTTAATTATTTTTTGCTCCCTGATCAATCCAAGCTTTTACAAGATCTGTTTTAGAAGTCGGCCATTTTGCGCCAGGAGGCATCAATGATTCTCCGTCAATTCCTAAAAGAGATTTGTATAAATGACTGGCATCTGCATCATTAGGTATAACATATCCGTTTAATAAGCTGTCGTAAGAAAACTCAGCACGTAGATCTGGCGGTTCATTACCGTTATGGCATCCAACACATTGAACCCATAATGGCATTATATCATTTTTATAGGATACTTCTTCATCAGGATCAATAGGATTTAGATCTTCAGGAAAAGCATCATAATAACAGGAGTTTAAAAACAAACCCATTCCCATTATTATCAAAATTTGAAGTAGTTTTTTCATACTTTAAAGTTTTAAATTAAGTAATCTTTTAATTTTTCTAAAAGTGCAGATGTTAAACCTGCACTTTTAAATAGAAAGATTATTTCTCTATTTTCATGGTTAAGAAGTTTGATTGTGCATGACCAATTGCAGCATTATTAAAAATAACTAATCCAAAAGGTATTTCTGTTCCAATTTCAAAAACAGCATCATTAGGATCGCCAGAGTTTAATTTTCTTTTGATCTCAATTTGCCATCCACTACCGTTGTGTTTTGCTCTAACCTGTGTGTCTCTTCTAAAATCATCTTCTCCCGGGTTGATAATAACACTAGGCATTCTTTTATTTCCAAATCCTTGGGAATAAGCAACATCTCCATTAGGATCGATTAGTGTATTGTTGGCAAGTTTTAATACGCCATCTACAGCAACGCCTGTTACAGCAATAGCAGTTCCGTTGTCAATTTCAGCCTGTGTAATCCAATAGTATTCAGTTCTATTTGGAATCACATATTTAGGTCCGCTTAAATTTGTGTCAGGGTCTGTAAATTTCATGCTGGTCGTATAAGGAGTTTTTCCTTCATCACCTTTTCTACCATTGGCAGCAGCAGTACCTTCTTTGCCATCTGCATCTCTTACGTATCCATCATCTACAGATTGTGATAATTCATTTCTATTACGTTTCCAATGCCATAAATCAGCTAGTTCACCATTATTACTCATATAATGTCTAGTGGTTTTTTGACCAGGTTGCGGATCAGTTAAGCCTGAATGACAAGTTACTGTACAAGTTCCTCCCTCAAACCCATCAGGATAAGCTCCATTTACTTTGATAGGGAACATCATAGCAAATTTATCTTCATAAAATTTATCATTTTTATGATTGGCATATTTGTTTTCCTGTTGCCATTTGCTGGTTACTTCATTAAAATACCATGATTGACGGTCTCTACTGTCTGCTTCATCTTCCCATTCAAATAGTAAGTAAAGGTACTCACCATCATGTCCTCCTCTTAAAGAGTAGCTGTAACTTTCGCCTGTATATGGATCCATTAAATCTGTAGGTTCTAAGGAAGTATCTCCGTTACTTGAACCATTTAAGGTGATGATTCTATCACCTGCTTTAGATACAGTTGCTCTGTTTACTAATGGTCTGGCTTCTTTCCAAACATCATCAATATCTCCATCAAAGTTTGGGGTAGTTGAGAATTTTTTAACGAGTAATACATCGGAACTTTCTCCTACTCCTGGATCTATTGGTGGGCCGTACTCAGGTGCATCATCGTGCGTACAACTTGTAAATGAGATTAAAAAAATCGCTGCCAGAAATAAAATTCTTTTTATTGTTTTCATAATTATTAAATATTAAGTTATATTAATTTTTACAGACCATATTCAATAGGTGTGCCGTATGGTACCGTACTATAATTACAATAAAGTGTTACAATTGTAACTATTGGTAAATCAATTGTATACGAGGATATTATATTTGTTATAACTAATAATTAGTATCTCTGAAAACTTATAAAACCGACGATATTTCATCTATTTAGATGAAATATCGTCGGTTTTATTTAATAGGTTTTTTGGGGAATTGGCTATAAAATAAGGCTATAAATGAAACTTTATAATCTTAGATTTTAATGTGGAAGCAGGAATGCCTAAAATTTCTGAGGCTTTTGCTTTATTTCCATTTGTTTTGTCAAGAGCCATTTGAATAGTATTCATTTCTACATTTTCTAAAATATCATTCAAAGCCATATTTTCAAAATTAAAATACTTTGGTTTTATATCAGGAAATTTTATCTCATACGGCAGAATATCAGTAGTGATTCTATTGTTAACACTTAACAATGTTAATCGTTCTGCTAAATTTTTTAATTCTCTAACATTGCCTTGAAAAGGATACTTTTTAAGGATAGTTAAAGCATCATTATCAATTACAATATCTTCATCAGGTGCAAAAACTGAGATAAAATATTTTGTTAAACTCTCAATATCTTTTGGTCTATCTCTTAGTGGAGGTAATTTAATTGGAAAGATATTAAGACGATAATAGAGATCTTCTCTAAATGTTCCTTCATCTACCATTTTTCTCAGGTCTTTTTTGGTGGATGCAATAAGCCTGATATTAACTTTAATAACTTTAGAACCACCAACTCTTTCTATTTCACCTTCTTCCAATGCTCTAAGTAATTTAACCTGCAAATCAAGAGGGATATCATCTATATCATCTAAATATAATGTGCCTCCATTAGCCATTTCAAATCTTCCTATTTTATCGGATATAGCTCCTGTAAAAGCACCTTTTTCATGTCCAAAAAGCTCTGATTCAAAAATATCTCTATTAAGTATAGCACAACTTACTTTTATCAATGGTTTTTTATTTCTAATACAATTGTAATGTATAATATTTGTTAGCAATTCTTTTCCTGTTCCTGTTTCTCCAATAATTAAAATCGATGTATCTCTTTTTGCAACTAATTTTACTAAATCAAATACTTTATCTATAGCCGGACTATCACCCACAAAAGAGGTAAAGTCATATTTTTGATTTAGCTTTATTTTTAATTCTTTATTTTCTTCTTTGACTTGTTTTAGTTCGATGATCCGTTCAATAATTAGCAAAACACTTTGATTATCAAAAGGTTTCTCAATATAATCATAGGCGCCTAACTTCATGGTTTCAACGGCTGTAGATACTGTTGAATAAGCAGTCATCAGAATTACATAAATATTTTGATCTATTACTTTTATTCGTTTAAGTAATTCAACACCATCAATATCCGGCATTTTTAGATCTGTTATTACCAAATCAGGTTTAACTTCTTTCATTTGCAGGAGCGCTGCGTTTGCATGTGCAAATTCAAATACTTCATATCCGGTATCTCTTAATTCATCCGCTAAGGATACCCTAATAATGCGTTCGTCATCTACTACAAATATTCTCATATAATACTATTTTGTGGTAATTCAATTATAAATTCGGTTCCTGTTAAAACATCACTCACTAAATAAATATGACCATTGTGTTTTCTTATAAGATTAAATGATACAGATAAACCCAAACCTGTGCCCTTGCCAACTTCTTTTGATGTGAAAAATGGGTCAAATACCTTACTTTGAATATTTAAAGGAACTCCGATACCATTGTCTTTAAAATGTATTTCTACTTTTTCATTACCATTTTTCACAGAGATATCTATTTCACCTTTAAAGTTATCAGTCTTTGATTTTTTTTCTACAATTGCATCAATACTATTTAAAATTAAATTTACAAAAACTTGTTCCAGATGATTGCTACTACCATTAACAAACCAGTTTTTTCTGGTATCAAAGTTAACTAAAACCTGATTCTTTTTTATTTCATGACTGGTTAATGAAATTGCATTTTCAATAACCATATTCAGGTTTGTATCGGCAAAAGTCATTTTCTGCTTTCTACTAAATTTAAGTAAATGTTGTACAACATTTTCTATTTTGTCTGTAGCCTCTTTTATTAGGGCAATGTATTTGATATTCTGCTCTTTATTTTCAGGGTTTTTAAGTATTCTGTTCACACAGTTTTGTATTCCTGAAATTGGGTTGTTTATTTCATGGGCGACTCCGGCAGATAAGGTGCCCAATGAAGCAAGTCTTTCTGCCTGAACAAGAGCACTTTCGGTATTTTTTAAATCTATATAGTTGGTTTTTAAACGCTTAACCATCTCGGAAAACTTAGTAACCAGATCATCAAGTTCATCTTTAATTTCAATATTAAGAAGTCTGGTTTTGGTTTTTGAATTTATTTCATAATCTTCTGAACTTAGATTATTAATATCAATTATTTGAGCCATCTTACTAATTTTAGAAATAGGCGTAGTAATAATATAAGAGAAAAACAATGCACCAATAAGACCAAAAATTAAAAAAGCAATGATCATAATAATTAATTCCCGGGTAATTTTAATTAATTTAGCATGAATATAATCTTCACTAATTCCTAATCTAACCACGCCAACATCACCATTAAGAATGGGGAAGGCAATATCTCTGATGATCTTTGACTTAAAATTAGCGGTCTCAATTTCTTTTATATTTTCAGAATTTCCATCTAATTTATTTATATGGATTAATGAATTTGGTATTCTAATATCATAGGTTTGTGCTACAATTTTATTAGATCTATCAAGAATGAATATATAAGAAATTGTTGGATCGGAGTTTTTAATTTCATCCAGAATAGAATACAAACTTGTATTATTGCCGTAAACCATTGGTTCGAGGGCTTTTTCGGCTACAATTTGTGCTAAAATATTGCTTCTTTTATCAATTTCTTTTTCAAAAGAGTAATAAACAGAATTCCATAGCATATAAATATTTATGGAACCATAAATTACAACTACAATGATTGAAACAAAGGCAAATTTCCAAAAAATAGGAATATTAAATATTTTATTTGCCTGCTTCATTTTTTACAAATTCTTTTAACTGAAACACACTTCTATAAATTTTCTCATCAACTATTACGAATTGATCGATGTTGATCTTTTTTAAAATACTTCTACCAATACTATCATTATGTAAGTTTAAAAATATCTGCTGATATTTATTAAAATGCTCTTTAGAGAGAGAATTGGGTGTTACAATTGGAGGATTCCCAAATATTTGAGACTTTTTTACAATTTTTATATTTTCTACCTTTTCAGGATTATGCAGTGTTAAATAATCGAAAATCAGGCTATGTACAGATGCTCCATCAATGATTCCACGATTTACCATTTGAATAGAAATATCATGTCCATAGGTATAAATTGTATTTGAAAAAAAATCAGCATCATTGGTATTCATTTCCAATACCAGTTTTTGTGGATATAGCCTTCCAGTATTTGAAAGAGGATCAGTAAAAGCAAAACTATGTTGCTTAAAATCTTTAAAACTTTCTATTTCGGAATCTTTTCTGGCTATTATATATGCCTGATAATAAGTTGCATTATTAATCTCGGGTGCAACCAGTAGTTTAATTTTTTTATATTCTTCCACAAAAGCTCCAGAGCAAATAAAAGCAAAATCTACTTCACCATTTTCCAAAAGGATATTTACCTCTTCATAAGTTTTTTTTTGCTTGATAAAAATAGGATAACCTACTTTTTTAGATATATATTCTATTAATTCATTATAATGTTTAAAGGTTTCTTTAGGCGAGGTCATAGAGGCTATCGCAATATAAATGGCTTTGGGATTATTAAGATCTTTATTGCTATTTGGGCTATTAATTGAATTATCATCAAAGTCAACGACAGCTCTCTTATTGTTAGGATTATTGCAGGTGATGGTTAAAACAAGAACTGTTGTTAACAATAATATTTTCCTAAACATATGATTGAATTTTGAATTACTAAAGATAATTAATTATTTGATACTAAAATAGATGGATATTATATTTAAGTTTATGAAACGTATTTGGGATTGAAAGATCAAATAAAACTCCTGTCTATGATTTTTGAGTTTTATATTTGGTATTGGGTAAAGCTCTAAAAATTTATAAAATAAAAAATTTTAATTTAAATTTAACTAACTTCGCCCAACTAAAAACTAATTAAATACAAGAATGAAAAAAACACTTAACCTATTGTTCTCTACAAGGTTAACAGCTATGTTGTTTGTGATTTTTGCAGCTTCTATGGGAATTGCAACCTTTATTGAGAATGATTACGGAACACAAACAGCCAAGGCTTTGGTTTATAATGCCTGGTGGTTTGAAGGGATCATGCTTTTGTTTATGATCAATTTTATTGGAAATATTAAAAAATACCGACTTTTACGTAAAGAAAAATTTTCTGTATTACTTTTTCATCTTGCTTTTGTGCTGATTATTTTTGGTGCAGCCATAACACGTTACATCAGTTTTGAAGGCATCATGCCAATCTATGAAGGAGAAACAACTAATGTCATGTTATCGGATAAGGCATTTTTAAAAGTTCATATTGACGATGATAAAGACCAGAAATCTCCTATTTATAAGCATTATTTATTTGCAAAAGAACCTAAATCGGCTAAAGGTTTTATGGCAACTACGGTAAATGTTTTGAATTTTTTGAGGGGTGGAAATGATTTTTCAATTCAAACCGATTTTAAAGATAAACCTATTGTCATTAATTATGTGAATTATATTCCAAATGCATATGAAAAATTCATTAAGGATGAAAATGGAAATAAATATTTAAAAGTTGTTGAATCGAGTGGAGGTAGACGTCATGAACATTTTGTAAAAGCTGGTGAGACTTTAAATGTGCATAATGCATTAATTTCATTTGAAAACCCTACAAAGGGTGCTACTAATATTTTTACGCAAGATGGGGTTTTAAAAATCAACTCACCAAATGCTGGAACCTATATGATCATGCAAACCCAGGAAAGAATTAAGGTTGCAAAAGATTCTACACAGGTATTTCATTTACGATCATTGTACCAACTTGGGAATATGCAGTTTGTAATTCCGGAAGCACCGGTTGCAGGGAAAATGACAATGGTTTCTGGTAAAAAGGAGACGCATCCTAGAGATCTTTTGGAAGTGGAAGTGGTTACCGAAAACACAAAACAAAATATTGTTATTTATGGGAATAGTATGAATACCGAACCGCCGGTTACTTTTTCACAGGATGGTTTGAATTTCAGGCTAAGCTACGGTTCATCACAGGTAAAACTACCTTTTTCTATTAAATTACGTGATTTTCAACTGGAAAGATATCCCGGCTCTATGAGTCCGAAATCATATGCCAGTGAGATCACAGTAGTGGATGATGATAATGTGTTTGATTTTAGAATATTTATGAATCATGTTTTAGATTATAAAGGATATCGTTTTTTCCAGTCCAGCTATAATGATCGGGGTAAAGTAGAACAGACATTTTTATCTGTTAATCATGATAATATTGGAACCTGGACAACTTATTTAGGATATGGACTGTTATTTTTAGGGATGATCATATCCTTAATGGTAAAAAACACTCGTTTTGCTACTTTAAGAAATAATCTGGAAAAGGTAAAGAAAAGAAAAGCAAAATTAACACTGCTTATCTTGTTTATTAGTGTGTCTTCTTTTGCACAAAGTTC